>Ga0268251_10000047_pt1 | contig 117145 bp, 116 predicted proteins | sample AgamicAsMae_FD_200527 | JGI IMG/M metagenome (GOLD analysis project Ga0268251, IMG submission 200527) | Agave microbial communities from Guanajuato, Mexico - As.Ma.e (v2) (version 2) | ecosystem: Host-associated > Plants > Phyllosphere > Phylloplane/Leaf | place: Guanajuato, Mexico... | reverse complement strand
CTGGAACAGTACTTCGGTCGTGAAACTGCCCGCATGGTAGTTCGTCAGCCGCTTGAACTGGTCGACATGGTTGAGAAACTGGATCTGTACATCACTGTTAAAGGTGGTGGTATCTCTGGTCAGGCTGGTGCGATCCGTCACGGTATCACACGCGCTCTGATGGAGTACGACGAATCCCTGCGTTCTGAACTGCGTAAAGCTGGCTTCGTTACTCGTGACGCTCGTCAGGTTGAACGTAAGAAAGTGGGTCTGCGTAAAGCACGTCGTCGTCCGCAGTTCTCCAAACGTTAATCCGTTTCTGCTCACGCAGAACGATTGGCGACAAAACCCGCTTCGGCGGGTTTTTTTATGAATAAAAGACGCGTTATCCACAGTAATAATTTGTTTATCACCTCTTTTTCAGCATTTCCGCCATCCCGTCACCACAACGTCCGCAAAATCTGGTAAACTATGTTCCAATTTTCTGCCCAAAGATCGGGGCTTTTTATGACGCGTTCGCTTTGAACCGGCATGAACACCGAAGGATGGCATACCCACACTGGCTGGCCACGCGTGGCCGGTAGCAGTAAAAATTCTTAATATAGCTGGAGGTTGTCATGGCTGTCGCTGCCAACAAACGTTCGGTAATGACGCTGTTTTCTGGTCCTACTGACATCTATAGCCACCAGGTCCGCATCGTGCTGGCTGAAAAAGGTGTCAGCTTCGAAATCGAACATGTGGAAAAGGATAATCCGCCTCAGGATCTGATCGACCTCAACCCAGGACAAAGCGTGCCAACGCTGGTTGATCGCGAGCTGACTCTGTGGGAGTCGCGCATCATTATGGAATACCTGGATGAGCGTTTCCCGCATCCGCCGCTGATGCCGGTTTATCCGGTTGCTCGTGGTGAAAGCCGCCTGTACATGCAGCGCATTGAGAAAGACTGGTATACGCTGATGCACACCATCGTCGAGGGTACTGCCGCTCAGGCTGATGCTGCGCGTAAGCAGCTGCGTGAAGAGCTGCTGGCTATTGCGCCGGTCTTTACCCAGAAGCCGTACTTCCTGAGCGACGAGTTCAGCCTGGTCGACTGCTATCTGGCGCCGCTGCTGTGGCGTCTGCCGGTCCTGGGCGTTGAGCTCAATGGCGCTGGCTCGAAGGAGATGAAAGGTTATATGACGCGCGTCTTTGAGCGTGACTCCTTCCTTGCTTCTTTAACTGAACCCGAGCGTGAAATGCGCCTTGGTCGGGGTTAATTGAATGGATGTCTCTCAGCTGACTCCACGCCGTCCTTACCTGCTGCGGGCGTTTTATGACTGGTTGCTCGACAACCAGCTGACGCCGCATCTGGTGGTTGATGTAACGCTACCCGGCGTCAGTGTGCCGCTGGAGTATGCGCGTGATGGACAGATCGTGCTGAACATTGCCCCGCGTGCGGTGGGCGCGCTTGAGCTGTCTAATGACGAAGTAAGCTTTAATGCTCGCTTTGGCGGTATTCCTCGCCAGGTCTCCGTTCCGATGGCGGCGGTACTGGCCATCTACGCCCGTGAAAACGGTGCCGGTACGATGTTTGAACCGGAAGCCGCGTACGATGAAGATGTCGCCAGCCTGAATGATGGCGGCGATGTCGCCACCGGCGAAAGCGAAACGGTGATGTCGGTTATCGACGGCGACAAGCCCGATCGTGCTGAGGAGAGCGACGATGGCCCGGATGATGAGCCGCCGCCTCGCGGTGGCCGACCGGCGCTACGCGTGGTGAAGTAAACAAAAACAGGGCCGAAAGGCCCTGTTTTGCTATGGTGCTGCTGCGTAAGTGAATACCCGGTTTTCCCGGGTATCCGTTATTACACTTCCAGATAGTTCATAATGCCGTCCGCAGCCTTGCGACCTTCGGCAATCGCCGTCACCACCAGGTCAGAACCGCGCACGATATCACCACCGGCGAAGATTTTAGGGTTGCTGGTCTGGAACGCTTTTTCGCTGCCTTCCGGGGCAATAATGCGGCCCTGGGAGTCCAGCTCAACGCTGTGTTTAGCCAGCCATGCCATGCTGTGCGGACGGAAGCCAAACGCCATCACTACCGCATCGGCCGGGACTACATGTTCGGAACCGGCGACGATTTCTGCCCGACGGCGGCCTTGCGCGTCCGGCGCACCCATTTCGGTGCGTGCCATCTTCACGCCAGAGACGTTGCCGTTGGCGTTAACTTCAACGCCCAGCGGTTGCACGTTGAACTGGAACTCCGCCCCTTCTTCACGGGCGTTCTTCACTTCACGCTTCGAACCCGGCATGTTCTCTTCGTCACGACGGTAGGCACAGATAACGTGGGTTGCACCCTGACGAATGGAGGTACGCACGCAGTCCATCGCCGTATCACCACCACCCAGCACCACCACGCGTTTGCCTTCCATACTGACATAAGGTTCATCGGCGGTTTCGCCGAAGCCCATCATCTGTTTAGTATTGGCAATCAGGAATGGCAGCGCGTCATAGACGCCCAGCGCTTCTTCATTTTCCAGCCCTCCACGCATGGACTGATAGGTGCCGACGCCCAGGAAGACGGCATCATAGTCTTTCAGCAGATCGTCAATCTGGATGTCACGACCTACTTCGGTATTGAGTTTGAACTCAATGCCCATGTCGGTGAAGATTTCACGGCGGCGGGTCATCACCTCTTTTTCCAGCTTAAAGGCCGGGATACCAAAGGTCAGCAGGCCGCCGATTTCCGGATGGCGGTCAAACACTACCGCCTTTACGCCGTTGCGGGTCAGTACGTCAGCACAGGCGAGGCCCGCCGGGCCAGCACCAATAATGGCGACGCGCTTGTCTGTCTGACGCACGCCGCTCATATCCGGACGCCAGCCCATCTCGAAGGCTTTATCATTGATATAGCGTTCGATATTGCCGATGGTTACCGCACCAAATTCGTCGTTCAGCGTGCAGGAGCCTTCGCACAGACGATCCTGTGGACAGACGCGGCCGCAGATTTCCGGCAGGGTGTTGGTCTGGTGAGACAGCTCTGCCGCCTCAAAAATACGTCCTTCATTAGCCAGCTTCAGCCAGTTAGGGATGTAGTTATGTACCGGACATTTCCATTCGCAGTAAGGGTTGCCGCAGGACAGGCAGCGGTCTGCCTGTGCTTTGGCCTGACCTTCTGAAAACGGCTCGTAGATTTCAACAAATTCAATTTTACGGATCTTCAGCGCTTTCTTCGGCGGATCGACACGCTGTAAGTCAATAAACTGGTAGACATTCTGGCTCATCTGAATTCCTTACTGCGCCTGCACGCGCAACTCTGCCGCGCTACGACTGCGGTGGCCTAACAGGGCTTTGACATCGCTCGACTTGGGTTTAACCAGGGCAAATTTCGCCGAGAACGCAGGCCAGTTCGCCAGGATCTCTTCGCCGCGCTGGGAGCCGGTATGGTGCACATGTTCGGTAATCAGACCGCGCAGGTGCTCCTCGTGGATAGCGAGGTCCTCAACGCTCAGGATTTCCACCAGCTCCGGATTTACACGTTTACGGAAGTCGCCGGTTTCGTCCAGAACGTAGGCGAAGCCGCCAGTCATCCCCGCGCCGAAGTTGACGCCAGTTTTCCCGAGAATACAGACGATACCACCGGTCATATATTCACAGCCATTGTCACCAATACCTTCAACGACGGTGATGGCACCGGAGTTACGCACCCCGAAACGTTCGCCCGCGCGGCCTGCCGCATACAGACGACCGCCGGTCGCGCCGTAAAGGCAGGTGTTACCGATAATGCTGGCTTCGTGGCTGCGGAACGCAGAGCCGACAGGCGGACGCACCGCCAGCAGACCACCGGCCATACCTTTACCCACATAGTCGTTCGCGTCGCCGGTGAGGAACAGTTCCACGCCGCCGGCATTCCAGACGCCGAAGCTCTGGCCTGCGGTACCGCTAAAGTGCGCACGGATAGGATCGGCCGCGAGGCCTTGGTCCCCGTGCGATTCAGCAATATAGCCGGACAGTGATGCGCCTACGGAGCGGTCGGTGTTGCGAATATCAAACCAGAACGTTTTGCTCTGGCGATCGTCAACAAACGGCTTCGCCTGCTGGAGCAGTTGCGCATTCAACACGCCGTTATCGAACGGTGGGTTGTGCTCGGTGCAGTGCACGACTTTGCCCGACAGCGGCTGCGCGGTTTCCAGCAGTTTCGACAGTTCAAGCTTCTGCTGTTTGGCGGTGAAACCTTCCAGCTCCTTGAGCAGGTCGGTGCGGCCAATCAGGTCCACCAGGCGTTTCACGCCAAGCTGCGCCATCAGCTCACGGGTTTCACGGGCGATAAAATCAAAGTAGTTGGTCACTTTGAACGGCAGGCCGTGATAGTGGTTCTTACGCAGTTTGTCATCCTGAGTTGCTACGCCCGTTGCGCAGTTGTTCAGATGGCAGATTCGCAGGTATTTACAGCCCAGTGCGACCATCGGGCCAGTACCAAAACCGAAGCTTTCCGCGCCAAGAATCGCCGCCTTAATGATGTCGAGGCCGGTTTTCAGGCCGCCGTCTACCTGCAGGCGGATCTTATGGCGCAGACCGTTGGCGACCAGCGCCTGCTGGGTTTCCACCAGACCCAGCTCCCACGGGCAGCCTGCATATTTCACGGAGCTTAGCGGACTGGCACCGGTACCGCCGTCATAGCCAGCGATGGTGATCAGATCCGCGTAGGCCTTCGCTACGCCGGTTGCGATGGTGCCAACGCCAGGTTCAGAAACCAGCTTAACGGAGATCATCGCCTTCGGGTTGACCTGTTTCAGGTCGAAAATCAGCTGCGCCAGATCCTCGATAGAGTAGATATCGTGGTGCGGCGGTGGGGAGATCAGCGTAACGCCCGGCACCGAGTAGCGCAGTTTAGCGATATACGGCGTGACTTTATCACCCGGTAACTGACCGCCTTCGCCCGGTTTTGCGCCCTGAGCAACTTTAATCTGAATAACATCAGCGTTGATCAGATAGGCTGGCGTCACCCCAAAGCGACCGGATGCTACCTGCTTGATACGCGACACTTTATTGGTGCCATAACGTGCGGAATCTTCACCGCCTTCACCGGAGTTGGAGTTACCGCCGATGCTGTTCATGGCTTCAGCCAGCGCTTCGTGCGCTTCCGGACTGAGAGCCCCGATAGACATGGCCGCGGTATCAAAACGCTTAAAGAGTTCGGTCGCCGGCTCGACATCATCGATGCTGACCGTGCCGCCGTCTGGATTCAGCGCGAGCAGGTCACGCAGCGTCGCCGGTGGGCGCTCGTTGACCAGCTTCGCATACTCCTGATAATCACTGTATTCGCCGGTCTGCACCGCCTGTTGCAGGGTGCGCACCACGTCCGGGTTATAGGCGTGATATTCGCCGCCGTGTACATATTTCAACTGGCCGCCCTGTGAGAGAGGCTTGCGTGCCAGCCAGGCTCGTTTCGACAGGTTCAGCAGATCCTGCTGGAAGTCGGAGAAGCCTGCGCCACCGATACGGCTGACTGCGCCCTGGAAGCAGAGACCGGAAACATCCACATGGAGGCCCACGGCTTCGAACAGCTTCGAGCAGCGGTAGGAGGCGATAGTCGAGATGCCCATTTTGGACATGATCTTGTACAGACCTTTGTTGATGCCGTTACGGTAGTTCAGCATCACGGTGCGGTAGGCCTTGTCGATAGCATGGCTGTCGACAAGCTTCGCCAGGGTTTCATAGGCCAGGTACGGATAGATTGCCGTCGCACCGAAGCCGAGCAGCACGGCGAAGTGGTGCGGATCGCGGGCGCTTGCGGTTTCAACAATAATGTTGGCATCGCAGCGCAGGCTCTTGTCAACCAGGCGTGTCTGGATGGCACCCACCGCCATTGGTGCCGGAACCGGCAGGCGATCTTTGGCGATCTGACGGTCCGACAGGACCAGCAGAATGGTGCCGTTACGCACCATCTGCTCTGCTTTGTCACACAGGGCTTTGACCGTCTCTTCGAGGCTGCTTTCGCGCGGATCGAAGGTGATATCCAGGATGTCGGCGCGGTAGTGTTCCTCTTCCATGGTGGTCAGCTGTCTGAAATCAGAGTAAAGCAGAATCGGTGATTTGAAGCTCAGGCGGTGGGCCTGGCCTTCCGCTTCGCAAAAGACGTTCATTTCACGGCCGATACTGGTCGCCAGTGACATAACATGGGCTTCACGCAGCGGATCGATCGGCGGGTTGGTGACCTGCGCGAACTGCTGGCGGAAGTAGTCATAAATAATGCGTGGTTCGCTGGAGAGCACGGCAAACGGAGTATCATCGCCCATTGAGCCGACCGCTTCCTGGCCATTTTCACCCAGCACCCGGATAACAGAGTCCAGCTCTTCGGCGCTGTAGTTAAACTGCTTTTGGTAGCTGGCAAGCGTATCGTCGTCCATTTCGCGGGTGCCAACCTGCTCATCCGGCAGATCTTCAAACGGCACCAGGCGACGCACGTTTTTCTCCATCCACTCTTTATAGGGATGGCGGCTCTTCAGATCGTCATCGGTTTCTGCAGAATGGAGTATGCGGCCGATACGAGTATCGATAACCATCAGCTCACCCGGTCCGACGCGGCCTTTTTCGACCACTTCATCCGGCTGGTAATCCCAGATACCGACTTCAGAGGCGCAGGTGATCAGTTTATCCTTGGTAATGACATAGCGCGCCGGGCGCAGGCCGTTACGGTCAAGGTTACAAGCTGCGTAGCGGCCATCTGACATCACGATGCCTGCCGGGCCGTCCCATGGCTCCATATGCATGGAGTTAAAGTCGAAGAATGCGCGCAGATCCGGGTCCATATCCGGGTTATTCTGCCAGGCGGGTGGTACAAGCAGACGCATCGCGCGCACGATATCCATTCCGCCCGCCAGCAGCAGCTCAAGCATATTATCCATTGAGCTGGAGTCGGAGCCGGTTTCGTTAACAAACGGCGCGGCGTTGTGCAGATCGGGGATCAGCGGGGTCTGGAATTTATAGGTACGCGCGCGCGCCCACTGACGGTTACCGGTGATGGTGTTGATCTCACCGTTGTGTGCCAGATAGCGGAACGGCTGGGCCAGAGGCCAGCGCGGTACAGTATTGGTGGAGAAGCGCTGGTGGAACAGGCAGATGGCCGATTCCAGACGCAGGTCCGCGAGGTCCAGGTAGAAGCGCGGCAAATCCGCCGGCATACACAGACCTTTGTAGATGTTCACCAGGTTAGAGAGGCTACAAACGTAGAACTCTTTATCTTCCAGCAGGCGTTTTTCAATACGGCGGCGGGCGATAAACAGGCGGCGCTCCATATCACGCGGACGCCAGCCAGCCGGAGCATTGACAAAAATTTGTTCGATACGCGGCAGAGAGGAGAGGGCAATCTCACCCAGCACGCCTTCGTTGGTGGGGACATCGCGCCAGCCAACAATCGACAGCGTTTCACGCTGCAGTTCTTCTTCCACGACGCGACGTGCGGCTGTGGCCAGCTCGCCGTCTTTATTCAGGAAGATCATCCCGACCGCGTAGTTTTTCGCTAAACGCCAGCCGCGCTCTTCGGCAACGATGCGAAAAAAACGATCCGGTTTTTGCAGCAGCAGACCACAACCGTCACCGGTTTTACCGTCGGCGAGGATCGCACCACGGTGCTGCATTCGGGCCAGCGCGTGTATAGCGGTACGCACTACCTTGTGGCTAGGTTCGCCTTCTATGTGGGCGATCAGGCCGAAACCACAGTTATCCTTCTCAAGGGATTTATCGTACAACATATCAGTGAACCTCCCCAGGCTCTATGGGACACCCTCAAACCTGGCGAGCGGGCACAGAAAGGGCGTGGCGACGGGGTCTGGCGTTTCATACGCCTGCCTCGCATTCGCCCTCTTTCTATCCTTTTCGCGTGGTCAAACAAGTGTTGAGGACTTGCTTAAGAGGGAATCTTAATTACTGCATAAATATGATGAGCAGAGATCTCATCCAGAAAGCTTCCAGCGGATTTCCAACTTATCGGGAATCTGCACACAGGTCAAATGGCAATCTTATTTATACAAAAAGGGTCCATATGTTATTTAACATCATGAATATATTGAGTATTTAAAGAATTTTACATTGCGGAATTGCTACAGAAAGCGCTGGAAGAGTGTGATCTGTCTCACTATAGAAAAGCGCTGTTATTAATGCACTCTTCTTCCTACATGGTTATTGGTAATATTTAATGCTGCAAAGTTGATGTGGATTGATTAAATAAACTGTTTTTGCGTATGACGGCCGATTGGCAAAAAAAGGCGTTAGCCATAAGGAAAAGTAATCAGCCTTGAAATGAATGAAATTGCGGTAATCATGGATTTTTATTCAATAGATAAAAGCCTCCCAGGGCGATTGATCCAGGTCATCGCTAGAGAGGGCTAAAAATGGCAGGCTTTACCCCTTTCTCAGGGGCGGTCTATCAGATTATGCAGTTACAGAAATTAGTCAATATGTTTGGTGGGGATCTTCAGCGTCGTTATGGGCAAAAGGTTCATAAACTGACGCTGCACGGCGGTTTTAGCTGTCCTAACCGCGATGGCACCATCGGACGCGGCGGCTGCACTTTCTGTAACGTGGCTTCTTTTACCGACGAGGCGCAGCAGTACCGCTCCATTGCCGAACAGCTCACCCATCAGGCGGAGCGGGTTAATCGCGCCAGGCGCTACCTGGCCTATTTCCAGGCCTATACCAGCACCTGGGCTGAAGTGCAGGTGTTACGCTCCATGTATCAACAGGCGGTAACGCAGGCGAGCATTGTCGGTCTTTGCGTGGGCACCCGACCTGACTGTGTGCCTGAGGCGGTACTGGACTTGCTCAGCGACTATCACGAGCGCGGCTACGAGGTCTGGCTCGAACTGGGGCTGCAGACGGCCCATGATAAAACTCTCCACCGTATTAATCGCGGCCACGACTTTGCCTGCTATCAGCATACCACGCGACTGGCACGCGAGCGAGGGCTGAAAGTGTGCAGCCATCTGATTGTTGGTTTGCCGGGAGAAGGGCAGGAGGCGTGCCTGGAGACGCTTGAGCGAGTCATGGAGACCGGCGTTGACGGGATTAAGCTGCATCCACTGCACATCGTTACCGGCAGCACCATGGCGAAAGCCTGGCAGGCAGGGCGACTCAGCGGCATTGCGCTGGAAGATTACACCGTTGCGGCCGGAGAGATGATCCGCCATACGCCGCCGGAGGTCATCTTCCATCGCATTTCAGCCAGCGCTCGTCGCCCGACGCTGCTGGCCCCTCTGTGGTGCGAAAACCGCTGGACCGGCATGGTTGAACTGGACCGCTATCTGAATACGCACGGCGTGCAGGGTTCCGCGTTGGGCACGCCGTGGCAGAATCCTGCAGCTTAACCTGCTCCGCATTTTTCACGCAATCTTCAACGCCTTGCCTGGAATTGAGTATGATGGTGTGACGTTGTCTGAAGGAATCCTCTATGAAGCAAATCCGTTTACTGGCGCAATACTACGTCGACCTGATGATGAAGCTCGGGCTGGTGCGTTTTTCGCTGCTGCTGGCGTTGGTGCTGGTGGTGCTGGCGATTGTGGTACAGATGGCTGTGACCATGGTGCTGCGCGGCCAGGTGGAAAGTATCGATGTGATTCGCTCCATCTTCTTTGGGCTGCTTATTACACCCTGGGCGGTCTATTTCTTATCCGTGGTGGTGGAGCAACTGGAGGAGTCCAGGCAGCGCCTGTCGCGACTGGTTGAAAAGCTCGAGGAGATGCGTGAACGCGACCTGAAGCTTAACATTCAGCTGAAAGACAATCTCGCCCGGCTCAATCAGGAAATGGCCGAACGCGAAAAGGCGGAAAGCGAGCGCCAGGCAACCTTCCAGCAGCTGAAAGTCGAAATGAAAGAGCGTGAAGAGACGCAGATCCAGCTTGAGCAACAGTCCTCATTCCTGCGTTCATTCCTTGATGCTTCGCCGGACCTGGTATTCTATCGCAATGAAGATAAGGAGTTCTCCGGCTGTAACCGGGCGATGGAACTGTTGACCGGCAAGAGTGAAAAACAGCTGATTCGCCTTAAGCCGCAGGATGTCTACTCGGCGGAAGCAGCGGAAAAAGTGATTGAGACCGATGAGAAGGTCTTCCGTCACAATGTCTCACTGACGTATGAACAGTGGCTGGACTACCCGGACGGGCGCAAAGCCTGCTTTGAGATCCGCAAAGTCCCCTATTACGACCGCGTGGGGAAACGCCACGGTCTGATGGGGTTCGGTCGTGATATTACCGAGCGTAAACGCTACCAGGATGCCCTTGAACGCGCCAGCCGCGACAAAACGACCTTTATCTCCACGATTAGCCACGAGCTGCGTACGCCGCTGAACGGTATCGTCGGTCTCAGCCGGATCCTGCTGGATACGGATCTGACGGGCGAACAAGAAAAGTACCTGAAAACGATCTATGTTTCGGCGGTGACGCTGGGCCATATCTTCAACGATATTATCGACATGGATAAAATGGAGCGCCGTAAAGTACAGCTGGATAACCAGCCGCTCGATTTCACCAGCTTCCTTGCCGACCTGGAAAACCTCTCCGGTCTTCAGGCGCAGCAGAAAGGCCTGCGCTTTGTGCTTGAGCCGTCTCTGCCGCTGCCGCATAAGGTGGTCACCGACGGCACCCGCCTGCGGCAAATCCTGTGGAACCTGATTAGCAACGCGATGAAATTTACCCCACAGGGTCAGGTGACCGTGCGCGTAGGCTCTGGTGCGGACGATACGCTGCGCTTTGAGGTGGTGGATTCCGGGATTGGTATTCCTGAGGATGAGCAGGACAAAATTTTTGCCATGTACTATCAGGTGAAAGACAGCCACGGTGGAAAACCGGCAACCGGGACCGGTATCGGTCTCGCCGTTTCACGGCGGCTGGCGAAAAATATGGGCGGTGATATTACCGTATCCAGCCAGCCCGGCGAAGGCTCCACCTTTGTGCTCACGATTCATGCACCGGCGGTAGCAGAAGAGATCGAAGACGCGCTGGATGACGATGAGATGCCGCTGCCGGCGTTGCATGTGCTGCTGGTGGAAGATATCGAACTGAACGTCATTGTCGCCCGTTCCGTGCTGGAGAAACTTGGCTGCAGCGTTGATGTGGCGATGACCGGCACGGCCGCGCTGGAGATGTTTGCACCTGGTGAATACGATCTGCTGCTGCTGGATATTCAGCTACCGGATATGACGGGACTCGATATCTCCCGCACCCTGATCCGGCGCTACACCCGCGATACGCTGCCGCCGCTGGTCGCGCTGACAGCCAACGTGCTGAAAGATAAGCAGGAGTATCTGGATGCCGGCATAGATGATGTTCTGAGCAAACCGCTGGCGGTCCCGGCATTAACTGCCATGATTAAGAAGTTCTGGGATGCCCAACAGGAAGAGGATAAGAACATGACAAACGTGAACGGCTGCAAATCGCAGGCGCTGCTGGATATACCGATGCTCGAACAGTATCTCGACCTGGTCGGGCCGAAACTTATTAATGACGGGCTGGCGGTCTTTGAAAAGATGATGCCGGGATATCTTAGCGTTCTCGAATCAAATCTTACTGCCCGGGATCAGAAAAGAGTGGTCGAAGAGGGACATAAGATTAAGGGCGCTGCCGGGTCGATCGGCCTGCGTCATTTGCAGCTGCTGGGGCAACAAATTCAGTCTCCTGACCTGCCGGCATGGTGGGATAACGTGGGTGACTGGGTGGAAGAAATGAAGCAGGAGTGGCAGCACGACGTCGCTGTTCTCAAGGCTTGGGTGGCAAACGCTGAAAAAAAAATGACCCCGGATTAACCGGGGTGCGCGAATACTGCGCCAACACCAGGGAAATCGAGGCTGCGCGAGCTTCTTGGGATAGTTATGATTTAAGAACGCAACCAGAGAAAGTGGATTGCACGCACATAAGATAGCAAAGATTAAATACTTTGTTACATGAATTAGTAAAATGTGTGAAGCATAACAATTAAATCAGATTTTTTAATTATGTCCGTGCGGCGGCAAAAAGGAAGAGCAGAATGAAAAAAATTGGTGTAGTGCTCAGCGGCTGTGGGGTGTATGACGGAGCTGAAATCCATGAGTCGGTGATTACGCTGCTGGCGATTGCCCGTTCAGGTGCGCGGGCCGTCTGCTTTGCACCCGATAAGATGCAAACGGATGTTATTAATCATCTTAACGGCAAGGCGTTGGCCGAGAGCCGTAATGTCTTAATTGAAGCCGCCCGCATCACGCGCGGTGAGATCCAACCGCTGGCCAGGGCGCAGGCTGAAGATCTCGATGCGTTGATCGCCCCCGGCGGCTTTGGCGCGGCGAATAATTTAAGCAACTTTGCTTCGCAGGGTGCGGAATGTCTGGTGGATAAAGACCTGAGCGCGCTGGCCCAGGCGATGCACCAGGCGGGAAAACCGCTGGGCTTTATGTGCATTGCGCCCGCCATGCTGCCGAAAATATTCAGTTTCCCACTGCGGGTGACCATAGGCACAGATATCGATACCGGCGAAGTGCTGGAGGCGATGGGCGCAGAGCACGTTCCCTGTCCGGTGGATGATATCGTGGTGGACGAAGAGAATAAGATCGTTACGACACCGGCGTATATGCTGGCGCAAAATATTGCCGAAGCGGCGACCGGCATTGAGAAGCTGGTCGCCCGCGTGTTGGTTCTGGCCGAATGAGTCGAGGGCGTTTCCCGCTGTGGCGCTGGAGCAAACGACTACTGCTGCGGATTGCTTTGATTCTCGCCCTGTTCTGGGGCGGCGGTATCCTGCTTTTCAGCATCGTGCCTGTTCCCTTTTCTGCCGTCATGGTTGAACGCCAGCTGAGCAGCTGGCTGCACGGTGATTTTCGCTGGGTAGCCAACTCCAGCTGGGTCAGCATGGAAGATATGTCGCCGTGGATGGGGATGGCGGTCATCGCTGCTGAAGATCAGAAATTCCCCCAGCACTGGGGTTTTGACGTGGCGGCAATTCAAAAAGCGCTGGCACACAATGAACGCAATGAGAGCCGTATTCGCGGGGCGTCAACCCTGTCGCAGCAGACGGCGAAAAACCTGTTTCTGTGGGACGGGCGTAGCTGGTTACGCAAAGGCCTGGAAGCCGGGCTGACGCTGGGTATTGAGACGGTGTGGAGCAAGCGGCGGATCCTGACTGTGTACCTGAATATCGCCGAGTTTGGCGACGGTGTCTTCGGCGTGGAAGAAGCATCACAGCGCTATTTTGGCAAGCCAGCCAGCCGGCTTACGGCCTCTGAAGCTGCGTTGCTGGCTGCCGTATTACCCAACCCCATTCGCTTTAAAGCGGTGGCACCATCAGGCTATGTTCGCAGTCGTCAGGCGTGGATTTTGCGCCAGATGCGACAGCTGGGCGGGGAAGGATTTATGCGGGAGAACGCCCGGCATCCATAAGACGGTTAGTCTTCGTCAAAGCCGGCGTTGAACATCGCGATCACCGCGGCGAGCGCTTCTACTTCCTGCGGCCCGGTCGCCTCGATTTCTATTTGACGGCCTTTGGCGGAGTCCAGCATCAGCAGCGCAATCACGCTGCTTGCTTCCGCCTCGGTGCCTTCTTCATTACGCAGCAGTACTTCCGCATCAAACTCCTGCATGAGCTCAAATAACTTCATCGCCGGACGAGCGTGCATACCCAGGCGGTTAGTGATTTCTACGGTCTGTTTGACGGTCATGCTTTGCGTTTTTCCAGCGTGCGATGGCGGGACTGCACATTTTTGCCGCGTGAACGGAAGTAGTCCGCCAGTTGCTCAGCAATGTACACCGAACGGTGCTTACCACCGGTACAACCAATGGCGACCGTCAGATAGCTGCGGTTATTGGTCTCCAGCATCGGTAACCAAAGTTCGAGATAGCTGCGGGTCTGGTAGATAAAATTATGCACTTCCGTATGGCGGTCAAGAAAGGCGGCAACGGGTTTATCCAGCCCGGTCATCGGACGCAGTTTTGGGTCCCAGTGCGGGTTTGGCAGGAAACGGACGTCAAAGACATAGTCGGCATCGATAGGGATACCGTGCTTAAAGCCAAAGGATTCAAACACCATCGTCAGCTCGCGCTCGCGTTTGCCCAGCAGGCGGGTACGCAGCATTTCGGCCAGCTCATGGACCGACATCTCCGAGGTGTCGACAATCAGATCGGCACGGGAACGCAGCGGCTCCAGCAGATCGCTCTCTTTGTCGATAGCGCTCTCCAGAGAGAGGTTTTTGCTGGACAGCGGATGCAGACGACGGGTGTCGCTGTAGCGACGAATCAACGTGTTGCGGTCCGCATCAAGGAATAGCAGTTGGGGAGAAAAGGCATTCGGCAGATTTGCCATTGCCTGTTCAAAGATCTCCGGTGATTCCGGCATATTTCGCACGTCGATACTGACGGCGGCAGATATTTGGCGGTCGGCGAGGCTTTTGGCCAGCTCCGGCAGCAACACAACGGGCAGGTTATCGACGCAATAAAAACCCATGTCTTCCAGTGCGCGCAGGGCGACGGACTTCCCGGATCCTGAGCGTCCACTGACGATCATCAGTACCATCTACCGTTTCTCCTCACTCCAGCCTGAAGCGACGCGATATCGCCGTTATTCACCTTCACTGCCTTCGGTTTCGGTGATTATCTGATACAGCTCTTCATCGCTCTGTGCCGCACGCAGTCGGCGGCAAATGGTTTTATCCGCCAGCCGTTTTGCGACCAGGGACAGCGTATGAAGATGCGTTTTTGTCTGATCGGCCGGCACCAATAGGGCGAAAAGCAGGTCGACCGGCTGATTGTCGATGGCGTCAAAGGCTATCGGGGTTTCGAGCTGAACAAACACGCCAACGGCGCGCAGCGTATCCTCTTCCAGCTTACCATGAGGAATGGCAATACCGTTACCGATGCCGGTACTGCCCATTTTTTCGCGGGTCAGTATCGCTTCGAAAATCACCTGCGGTGGCAGGCCCAGCTGTTTTGCGGCCAGCTCACTGATAATTTCCAGCGCACGTTTTTTGCTCTGGCAGTTAACGCCGCTACGAGTACATTCCTGGTTCAGGACATTGCTCAGTTGTAGAGCCGAATCGTTGTTCATCATAATTTCACCTGGTCGTTTCCGGTAACCGGTACCAGTGGTGCTGGCATACGATTACCGGCGAACGCCCGGACAATTAGTGTTGTTTCAGTTTATCTTTATGTTTAGTTAACTGCCGTGCCAGCTTATCAATTAAGCCGTCGATGGCGGCATACATATCCTGCCCTTCCGCACTGGCGTGAATTTCCCCCCCGTTTACGTGCAGGGTCGCATCCGCAGAATGCGTCACTTTCTCCACTTTCAACACAATATAGACCTGGTTAATCCGGTCAAAATACTGTTCAAGCTTAGCGAATTTTGCCTGGATAAACTCGCGCATAGCGTCAGTAATTTCGACATTCTGTCCAGTGATGTTGAGCTGCATAGGGTCTTCCTTATCGGTTGTGTCAGACCAGTTGTTTACGCTGGTTTGACGGCGGAATGGATAAAGACTCTCGATACTTAGCAACGGTACGGCGTGCCACCATAATACCCTGTTCGGATAGCATGGTGGTCAACTTACTGTCGCTGAGTGGTTTCGCGGGGTTCTCCGCAGCAACTAATTTCTTCACCAGCGCACGGATCGCCGTTGACGAGGCTTCGCCGCCGCCTTCGGTGCTCACATGGCTTGAGAAGAAATACTTAAGCTCAAAAATGCCTCGTGGGCTATGCAGGTACTTCTGGGTCGTCACACGTGAAATGGTCGATTCGTGCATCTCGACGGCCTGCGCGATATCTGCTAGCACCATCGGTTTCATATATTCTTCGCCCTGCTCGAAAAACGCCTGCTGCTGCTCGACAATACAGCGGCTGACGCGCAGGAGCGTATCGTTGCGGCTTTCGAGGCTTTTGATCAGCCATTTCGCATCCTGCAGATTGCTGCGGATAAACTGGCTGTCGGCCTCGTTACGGGCGCTGCCGCCCATCGCCGCATAGTGCTGGTTGATCTTCAGACGCGGAAGGCTGTCGGAATTAAGTTCAACCACCCAGCGGGCACCGTGCTTACGCACCAGCACATCGGGGATGACATATTCGGGTTCGCTGGTCTGGATAGACTGTCCGGGACGCGGATCGAGAGACTGGATAAGCTGTACAGCCTCTTTCAGCACCTCTTCTTTCAGGCGGGTAACGCGCATCAGAGAGCGGAAATCGTGGTTGGCGAGAAGATCGAGGTGTTCGCTAATGATCGTACGGGCTTCGTCGATCCTCGGCGTCTCTTTGATAAACTGCGACAGCTGAATCAGTAGACAATTGCGCAGATCTTTTGCCGCTACACCGACAGGATCAAAACGTTGAACGCGTTTAAGCACCGCTTCGACTTCATCAAGCCCGATGTCGTCATTACCTAGACCGTCGAGAATGTCCTGCAGAGAAACGGTGAGATAGCCGGTATCATCGACGGCATCAACAATGGACGTGGCGATAGCGCGGTCGGTTTCAGAAAACGGCGTTAGCTCCAGCTGCCACATCAGGTAATCCTGCAGCGACTGGGTGGTTTCGCCTTGGTAAACCGGCAGTTCGTCGTCCTGGTAGTCGACGCTATTACCTGAAGGCGTGCCTGCGGTGTAGATTTCGTCCCAGCTGGCATCCAGCGGAAGCTCTTCAGGCATCTCTTTCTGTTCGAGTGCATCGGCAGTGTCGAGGGGTTCACTGTCCTGGGCTTCCTGGGTATCCACTTCGTCGTGAAGATCGGTTTGCTCAAGCAGAGGATTGCTATCCAGTGCCTGCTGTAATTCCTGCTGTAGCTCCAGCGTGGACAGCTGGAGCAGACGAATAGCCTGCTGCAGTTGTGGCGTCATCGCCAGCTGTTGGCTCAGTCTTAGTTGCAAACCTTGCTTCATATTCAGAGCAATACTCTCCGGTGTTTTTGTCGACCCGTTATCTGTGAGCCGGGCTATTCAGGGAATATATTCTTCCGGCATGTTTGCACAGAACCCCCAAAATAGACAGGGCAAAGGCCGTTTTCCTCTACCCTATCAGAGTCTGAAGTCTTCCCCAAGATACACACGCTTAACGTGTTCGTCTTCAAGGATTTCTCCCGGCGTACCGTGTGCGATCAGATGCCCCTGGCTGACGATATAGGCACGCTCACATACTGCCAGCGTCTCGCGAACGTTATGGTCGGTAATCAACACCCCAAGGCCGCTGTCGCGCAGATGCTCAATAATACGTTTAATATCGATAACGGAAATCGGGTCAACACCGGCAAAAGGTTCATCGAGAAGGATGAATTTCGGGTTAGCGGCCAGCGCGCGCGCGATCTCAACGCGGCGGCGTTCACCACCGGAAAGCGCCTGTCCCAGACTGTCACGCAGGTGCTCAATGTGGAATTCAGCCATCAGCTCGTTGGCGCGATCTTCACGCTGCTCGCTGCTCAGATCGTCACGGATCTCCAGCACTGCCATCAGGTTATCGTAGACACTCAGACGACGGAAAATAGAGGCTTCCTGAGGCAGATAGCCGATCCCACGGCGTGCTCGCGCGTGCAGCGGCAGGAGGCTGATATCTTCGTCGTCAATAATGATATTACCGGCGTCGCGCGGCACGATCCCAACCACCATGTAAAAGGTGGTGGTTTTGCCCGCACCGTTTGGCCCCAGCAGGCCAACAATTTCACCGGAATTAACGGTCAGACTGACGTCTTCCACCACGCGGCGACCTTTATAGGCCTTCGCAAGGTTTTTTGCAGTTAATGTAGCCATAGCGGATCAGTTACTCTTGTTTTGCGCTGGTGCCGTGTTACTGCCCTTATCCTGCAGCTGTGACGGCACCAGTACGGTGGTGACGCGTTTACCCTTATCGCTAAACGCCTGCATTTTTTGCTCTTTCACCAGATAGGTGATTTTGTCGCCTTTGATATTGCTATCGACCTGTTCGAGGAATGCATCGCCGGTCAGCACAACAAAATCATTCTGTAGCTCATAACGCATATGTGCGGCATGCCCTTTAACAGGCTTGCCATTATCTTGCATCTGGAAGAAGGTTGCCGGTTTACCGTAACCGTCGATCACTTCTTTGCCCTGCTCCCCGCCTGGACGGGTCACAACGACTTTATCGGCGTTGATCTTAATGCTGCCCTGGGTCATGACCACATTGCCGGTAAACGTCACCACGTTGCCCTGCATATCCAGCGACTGCTGGTCGGACTCAATGTGAATCGGCTGATCGGTATCGCCCGTCAGCGCCAGCGCGGGAAGGCTGGCGGCCAGTAACACACCGGCAATGGCGAGGTTAAGGCTGAGTTTGTTTGTTCTGAATTTCATAGGAGGATTTAACCTTTTCAATCAGCTCGGCATTTTTGCTGCGTAAGTTCCCGCGCATTTTCAGGCCGCTGGAATTAAATGTTGTTCCGTACAGGGTCACCATGTCATCAGAGGAGACATCCTGGGTCACCAGGTTAACCTGGGCATTGTCTGTGGTGATCCTGCGCAGCTGTGAGTCAGCGGTAAGCGCAAGGATCTCAACGTTACCGTAAAGATACAGCATACGGTCATTGGTCAGTTTGGCTTTATCGGACTTAATCGACCAGGCAGGCGTCTTTTCTTTATCGTAGGTCGTCAGTACCGGCTTAGTGAACCACGTCAGGGCCCGATCGGAGTAATACTCTACGTTGAGGGCAATCAGCCGATAATTCAGTGCGCCTTCCGGGCTGTAGGCCAAAGTGTGGGTGCGTTCACTCTGATAGGTTGGCGCACTGGTGTCCGGTGCAATCTCTTCCGGCGCGTCCTGGTTGACCAGATTAACGCCGATCAGCACCAGCACGACCAGCGCCAGTAGAATAATAACCCAACGTCTGGTTTTACTCATATTGATTGCCCTTTGGCCTCATCCAGCTTCCCCTGCGCCAACAGCAGTAAGTCGCAAACTTCGCGTACCGCCCCGCGTCCACCGTTAATTTGGGTAACGTAATCCGCGCGTGGCAGCAATAACGGATGTGCGTCTGCAACGGCAATACTCAGGCCAACTTCGGCCATCACCGGCCAGTCGATTAGGTCGTCACCGACATAGGCAACATCCTCTGGTGCGATGGACAGTTTCGCCAGCAGATCGTTGAAAGCGGTAAGTTTATCAGATTGTCCCTGATAAAGATGGGTAATGCCGAGCGTGGTGCAGCGATCTTCGACCAGCTTCGCGTTGCGCCCGGTGATAATAGCGACCTCAATGCCCGACGTCAGCGCGCAGCGAATGCCGTAACCATCGCGGACATTAAAGGCTTTTAACTCTTCGCCATTGTTACCCATATAGATAAGGCCGTCGGACAACACGCCGTCCACGTCGAGGATCAGCAGGCGGATATTCTGCGCCCTGGTCATCACTCGGGTGCTTACCGACCCGTAGCAGGTGGCCATTGACGCATCAGCATTACTCATTCTTCTATCCTTATTACACTACGCCAGCGCGCAGCAGATCGTGCATATGTACCACACCCAGTAACTGGTCGCCATCGGCAACCATTACACAGGTAATATGACGGGACTGCATCAGGTTGAGTGCGTCAACCGCCAGAATACCCGGACGAATACGAATACCGCCCGGCGTCATGACTTCAGCGATGCTGAGATCCCGCATATCGACTCCCATATCAAACACCCGGCGCAGGTCGCCATCGGTAAAGATGCCGTCGATCTTCATCAGGTCATCGCAAATGACCGTCATCCCCAGATTCTTCCGCGTAATCTCCAGCAGAGCGTCACGCAGCGAGGCGTCTTTGCTCACCCGGGGAATATCGTTGCCGGAATGCATAATGTCGTTAACCCGCAGCAGCAGCTTGCGACCCAGCGCGCCGCCGGGATGGGAGAGGGCAAAATCTTCTGCCGTAAAGCCGCGCGCTTTCAGAAGGGCTACCGCGAGGGCATCGCCCATCACCAGGGTGGCAGTTGTGCTGGAGGTTGGTGCCAGACCCAACGGGCAGGCCTCCTGAGGCACTTTCACGCACAGGTGAATATCAGCCGCACGCCCCATGGTGCTCTCCGGACGGCTGGTGATGCAAATTAGCGGTACCTGCAGGCGTTTAAGTACAGGGATCAAAGCCTGAATTTCGTTAGATTCGCCGGAATTGGACAGGGCGATCACCACGTCCTGCGGAGAAACCATCCCGAGATCGCCGTGGGCGGCTTCGCCCGGATGCACAAAGAATGATGATGTGCCCGTACTGGCGAAAGTGGCCGCCATCTTACGACCAATATGTCCCGATTTTCCCATCCCCATGACCACAACTTTGCCGGTGCAGTAAAATAGCTTCTCGCAGGCGCGGCTAAAGTCGTCGTTAATGTACTGATCGAGCTGGGCCAGACCTTCACGTTCAATTTCCAGGACGTCTATCCCGGCCTGCTGAAAGTCAAAACCCGGCGGCAAATCTATGTGCGACATAATGGTTTCCAATTAGTCAACGAACAGCGGCGACAGCCAGTACAGCATCGCCAGCCACAAAATAAAGGCGCCGATCAGCAGCGCACCCGCACCTTTCCCTATCTGACGATGGCGGCCCCAGCACAGCAGCGCAAACACCATGCTCACTGCCAGCATCACGCCATAATCGCGGTTAAACGCCAGCGGGTTAAAGGCACCGGGCGCAATCAGCGCAGGCATCCCCATCACGATGGCAATATTGAAAATATTCGCGCCAATGATATTACCAATCGCAATATCATCCTCGCCTTTGCGTGCACCCGCGACAGCCGTAGCCAGTTCCGGCAGGCTGGTGCCAAGCGCAATGACCGTCAGGCCAATGGTCAACTCGCTCATCGCGAAGTAGTTGCCCAGAACCGTTGCGTTATCGACCACCATTCGCGTGGCCATCGGCATAATAATCAGTGCGACGCCCAGCCACAGGCAGGCCACTGGCAGCGAACCTTCCCGCGGCAGTTCTGCGACCTGCTCGCGCGTCAGGCTATCATTACCCTGTTTTTCCGCCAGCCGGGCGATTTTAACAATGAACAGTAGCCACAGCACGGCCAGCGTTAGCAGGAAAACCCCGTTGATGCGGGTGAGCTGGCCATCATACAGCACCGCACCGCCGACGAGGCTGACGAATAACATTAGCGGCAGTTCGCGGCGCAGAATATCAGAATGCACGGTAAAGGAGTGCAGCAACGCCGACAGGCCGAGGATCAGCAGGATATTAATAATGTTAGACCCGATCGCAGTGCCGATGGCGAGATCGATCTGGCCGTGTAGCGACGCTGTGACCGAGACGATAATCTCCGGTAGCGAAGTGCCCACGCTGACGACAGTCATACCGATAATCAGCGGAGGAATGCCCAGCGAGCGGCAAAGAATGGAGGCAGCAAACACCAGACGATCGGCACTGTAGACCACCAGAAGCAAACCAATAATCAACAGAGCCGTCGCTAAAAGCATGTAAAGTCCTTTCTTTAGGTATACTCGTCTGCCCGCGATCCAAATCCACTGGCGGTGTATAGGGGGCATAACGATAGTGTAATTTTGACTTTATGCGCTCAAAAAGTAAAACAAATGCCAGCTTTAGCTAACCCCTGGCAGTAAGTTTCTGTAAAAATATTGGGTTTGTGGTGAAATAACACGCCATGCTTACTAATCAGGCTTCCAGAAGGGATGAATCAATGAGCCAGACAGAGCCAAATTTAGTTGATATTCAGGGCGTCGGCTTTTCACGCGGCGGCCGGTCTATCTTCGATAATATTTCTCTGACGGTTCCTCGGGGCAAAATCACCGCGATCATGGGGCCATCAGGAATTGGTAAAACCACGCTGTTGCGTTTGATCGGCGGCCAGCTGCCGCCCGATAGCGGCGAGATCTTGTTCGACGGTGAAAATGTGCCGCAGATGTCGCGCTCTCGTCTTTTCACCGTGCGCAAACGCATGAGTATGCTGTTCCAGTCTGGCGCGCTCTTTACCGATCTGAACGTCTTTGAAAATGTGGCCTATCCGCTGCGTGAGCACACTGACCTGCCGGAAGCGCTGCTCAAAAGTACGGTAATGATGAAGCTGGAAGCGGTTGGACTGCGTGGTGCAGCGATGCTGATGCCGTCCGAACTCTCAGGCGGGATGGCACGTCGTGCCGCGCTGGCGAGAGCGATCGCGCTGGAACCCGATCTCATCATGTTTGACGAGCCTTTTGTCGGTCAGGATCCGATTACCATGGGTGTCCTGGTCAAACTGATTTCTGAACTGAACAGTGCGCTGGGTGTGACCTGCGTTGTGGTTTCCCATGATGTGCCTGAAGTGCTGAGCATTGCTGATTACGCGTATATCGTGGCCGATAAAAAAATCGTTGCTCAGGGTAGCGCCCATGCTCTGCAGGAAAACACAGATCCGCAGGTGCGACAGTTCCTTGACGGCATTGCCGATGGCCCGGTGCCGTTCCGCTATCCGGCAGGTGACTATCAACACGATTTATTAGCAACAGGGAGTTAAGCCGCTCATGCTGTTAAATGCACTGGCTGCGTTTGGACATCGCGGAATTAAAACTATCGCGAAATTTGGGCGTGCGGGGTTGATGTTATTTAATGCTCTTGTGGGCAAGCCTGAATTCCGCAAGCATGCGCCGCTGCTGGTGCAGCAGATCTACAACGTCGGCGTATTGTCGATGGTGATCGTCCTGGTTTCCGGGCTGTTTATCGGCATGGTGCTTGGGCTGCAGGGCTATCTGGTGCTGACCACCTACGGGGCCGAAAGCAGCCTGGGGATGCTGGTGGCGTTATCGCTGCTGCGCGAATTGGGGCCGGTGGTTGCGGCCCTGCTGTTTGCCGGGCGTGCCGGATCTGCGTTGACCGCTGAAATTGGCCTGATGCGCGCGATGGAGCAGCTATCCAGCATGGAGATGATGGCGGTGGATCCTCTGCGTCGTGTCATTTCACCCCGCTTCTGGGCCGGGGTCATCTCCCTCCCGCTGCTGACCGTGCTTTTTGTTGCGGTGGGGGTCTGGGGCGGTTCACTGGTGGGTGTGAGCTGGAAAGGGATAGACTCAGGTTTCTTCTGGTCGGCGATGCAAAATGCCGTCGATCTGCGCCTCGATCTTGTTAACTGTTTGATTAAGAGTGTGGTTTTTGCCATTACGGTCACCTGGATCGCACTATTCAATGGATATGATGCGATCCCGACTTCCGCCGGGATTAGCCGGGCAACCACGCGCACCGTTGTGCACGCATCGCTGGCCGTTCTCGGTCTGGACTTCGTGCTCACTGCATTGATGTTTGGGAATTGAGTTCATGCAAACGAAAAGAAATGAAATCTGGGTCGGGCTTTTTTTAGTTGCTGCGCTGCTGGCCGGGCTGTTTATCTGCCTGCAGGCGGCCAACGTGACCTCAATGCGTACCGAACCGACTTATCGGATCTACGCCACCTTCGACAATATTGGCGGGCTGAAGGTCAGCTCACCGGTGCGTATTGGCGGGGTGACCATTGGCCGCGTGGCGGATATTTCTCTGGATGAGAAAAACTACCTGCCGCGCGTCGCGCTCGATATCGAAGAGCGTTATAACCAAATTCCGGATACCAGCTCGCTGGCGGTCCGTACTTCCGGTTTGCTGGGGGAACAGTACCTGGCCCTTAACGTCGGTTTTGACGATCCGGAACTGGGTACGGCTATGCTGAAAGAGGGCAGCACCCTGCAGGACACCAAATCGGCGATGGTGCTTGAGGATCTGATCGGACAATTCCTTTACAACAGCAAAGGCAGCAACAATCAGACTTCGGGCGATGCGCCAGCCCCCGCTGCAGGAAATAATGACGCGACGCCGCCTGCGGGCGCGATGCACTAATTCAGGAGAGCATACCGATGTTTAAACGCTTATTTATGATCGCCATGCTGGCCATCGCGCCGCTGACGGCCGCTACCGCAGCCGATCAGTCCAATCCATATAAGCTGATGGACGAAGCAGCACAAAAAACGTTCGATCGCCTGAAGAACGAACAGCCGCAGATCCGATCGAACCCGGATTATCTCCGCCAGGTTGTCGATCAGGAACTGCTGCCTTATGTGCAGGTGAAGTACGCGGGTGCGCTGGTGCTGGGACGTTACTATAAAGACTCGACGCCGGCGCAGCGTGAAGCCTATTTCATCGCGTTTCGTGAATATCTGAAGCAGGCCTACGGGCAGGCTCTGGCGCTGTATCACGGTCAGACCTACCAGATTGCCCCGGAGCAACCGCTGGGTGATGCCACGATCGTACCTATCCGCGTCACCATCATCGATCCGAATGGTCGTCCGCCGGTGCGCCTTGATTTCCAGTGGCGTAAAAATACCCAGAGCGGTAACTGGCAGGCTTACGACATGATCGCTGAAGGGGTGAGCATGATCACCACCAAGCAGAATGAGTGGAGCGATCTGCTGCGTACCAAAGGTATCGATGGCCTGACTGAGCAACTGAAGACTATTTCCCGTCAGCCGATCACGCTGGAACAGCAGAAATAATGCCGATGAAGCTTGACTGGACGCGCGAAGGCGAACGGCTTTCCCTGCTGGGGGAACTGGATCAGGACACCCTGAACCCTCTCTGGCAGGAAAGGGCGCAGGCGATGCAGGGCATATCGGTGATTGACCTCAGCGGGCTATCGCGTGTCGATACTGCCGGTCTGGCGCTGTTGCTCCATCTTATTGCTGGGGCAAAACAGTCCGGACAGACGGTGCGGCTTGATAGCGTCAGTGAAAATCTGCATACGCTGGTGCAACTGTACAATCTTCCCGTCGGGCTGTTGCCTGGCGCCAGGTAACGATTTCAGTCGTTTATTGTTCATGGCCTCATCCATTTATGCGATGGGGCTTTTTGCTTATTTAAGACCGCGCCACTTTCCTCTAAGATGTGGGGCTGTTTTCACTACCAGACGAATAAAGTAACGCCCATGGAAAATCATGAAATTCAGGCCGTGCTGATGAATACACTCTCTCTTGAGGAAGTCCACGTCTCTGGCGATGGCAGCCACTTCCAGGTGATCGCCGTGGGTGAGATGTTTGACGGTATGAGCCGGGTTAAAAAGCAGCAGGCTATTTACGCCCCGCTGATGGCCTATATTGCGGATAACCGCATTCATGCGCTGTCGATCAAAGCGTTCACACCGCAGGAATGGGCACGCGACCGCAAACTTAACGGCCTTTGAGCTACGGGATCTCTCCGGTAGCGACGTGAATTGTTAACTGAGAACCGAATAATGGATAAGTTTCGTGTACAGGGGCCAACGCGGCTCCAGGGCGAAGTCAAAATTTCCGGCGCCAAAAACGCCGCGCTGCCGATCCTCTTTGCTGCTTTGCTGGCCGAAGAACCGGTAGAGATCCGCAATGTTCCTGAACTGAAAGATATCGACACTACCATGAAGCTGCTCAGCCAGCTGGGAACCAAAGTTGAACGCAACGGTTCCGTCTGGATTGATGCCAGCGAGGTGAATATCTTCTGCGCCCCTTACGATCTGGTGAAGACCATGCGTGCCTCAATCTGGGCGCTGGGTCCGCTGGTCGCGCGTTTTGGTCAGGGCCAGGTTTCTCTGCCGGGCGGCTGTGCTATTGGTGCGCGTCCTGTCGATCTGCATATCACCGGTCTGGAGCAGCTGGGTGCTGAAATTAAGCTTGAAGAGGGCTACGTTAAGGCCTCCGTCAATGGCCGTCTGAAAGGTGCGCATATCGTGATGGACAAGGTCAGCGTCGGCGCGACCGTGACAATTATGTCTGCTGCAACCCTGGCGGAAGGTACCACCATTATCGAAAACGCCGCCCGTGAACCGGAAATCGTCGATACGGCTAACTTCCTTAACGCGCTTGGGGCGAAAATCAGCGGTATGGGTACCGACAGCATCACCATCGAAGGCGTTAAGCGTCTGGGTGGCGGCGTCTATAGCGTTGTGCCTGACCGCATCGAAACCGGGACCTTCCTCGTGGCTGCGGCGATTTCCGGCGGTAAAATTGTTTGCCGCAACGCGCTGCCGTCAACGCTGGACGCGGTGCTCTCCAAGCTGCGCGAAGCCGGAGCGGATATTGAAACCGGCGCGGATTGGATCAGCCTCGATATGCACGGTAAACGTCCAAAAGCAGTTAACGTGCGCACCGCACCGCATCCTGCGTTCCCGACCGATATGCAGGCGCAGTTTACGCTGCTCAACCTGGTGGCCGAAGGTACCGGTACGATCACGGAAACCATTTTTGAAAACCGCTTTATGCATATCCCTGAGCTGATTCGCATGGGCGCGCGCGCGGAAATCGAAAGCAACACCGCAATCTGTCATGGCGTGGAGAAACTCTCCGGTGCGCAGGTGATGGCAACTGATCTGCGTGCTTCTGCAAGCCTGGTGCTGGCAGGCTGTATTGCCGAAGGTACCACTATCGTTGACCGCATCTACCATATCGATCGCGGCTATGAACGTATTGAAGACAAGCTGAGCGTCCTGGGTGCACGTATTGAGCGTGTAAAAGGTGAGTAAGCCAGAGTCTGAAATAGTGGACTGACCCCACAACAATAGACATATCCTGTCCTCACGACGAGGCCTGTTCGAAGGCCTCCGGACTGATGCCGCCGGGACCGGTTGTAGAACACTTCAATGTAATCGAAGATATCTGCCCGGGCCAGCGCCCGGGTTTTATAAATACGTTTTCTGATGCGCTCTTTTTTCAGTGAACTGAAGTACGATTCTGCCACCGCATTATCCCGGCAGAAGCGCTGCCAGTCATCGCTGCCGTACTGGCTTCCCCGATACGAGTGTACAATCTACCTGTTCCGTGGGTTTGCGTGGCCACACGGCCATCATCAGCGCATCCAGCGCCAGCTCCCGTGACAGAGTCGGTTTCATAGACCACCACGTTACGGGCGAATAGGTCTATGACCACCGCCACATACAGCCATCCCTGCCAGGTGCGGATATAGGTAATATCGGTCACCCAGACCTGATTAGCCCGCACGACGGTAAACTGCCGCTGTACACGATTAGGGGCAACGACTGAAGGCCTGCCCGCTATGCGACGCGGAGCTTTATAGCCCCGAACAGCCTTAATCCGGTTCAGTTGCATGATCCGTCCCACCCGATTTTTACCGCAGCTTTCCCCGATTTCACACAGGTCACCGTGGACCCTGCGATAGCCATACACGCCACCACTCAGGGAATAGGAATCGCGAATAAGCGTCTGCAGACGCTGGTTGTCTTTATCACGCTCTGAGACAGGATTATGCAGCCATGCATAGAACCCGGCCCTGGCGACGTTCAGTATCCGACACATCTTCATGACGCCCCATATGGAGCGGTGTTCATTGATAAAGCGGTACTTCAGTCGGGCTTCCTTGCAAAGTACCGCGCGGCCTTTTTCAGGCTCTTCTTCAGTACGCTTCAGCTGTGCCCGAAGCTTGAGGATCTCGCTTTTGGCATCAAGTAAATCACGGGCATGCTGTTCGCTGTTATCAGGTTTGATGGCGCAGCCACTTGTAAAGACTGTGCGCGGAAACACCCAGACGGTCGGAAACTTCAACAACGAAATAGCCGCGCTCCGTGATTTGACGGACGGCTTCCTCTTTAAATTCAGGTGTAAATCGTGGTGTGCCCATCGACTCCTCCTGTGCTCAAACTATAGGGCAGGATCGTCTACCGGGGCGGAGTCAGTCCAACTATAGGGCAGATTTGTCTACGGACTCGGAGGCACTCCACCCTACTCAGTTGGGTGTCCAACTTTTGGGGTGCAGTTCATCATGGTCGGGTTTTTTTATGTTTATTAGGTATTACTGGAACTTATTGAGATTCTTCAGGCTTTTTTGACCTCATCATCCGGGTGCGATCGATACGTTCATTGGTGACGGGGTCGTGATAACGTGAGGGCCAGATAACCCACGGGTCGACACCCAGCGCACTGGCAATAATCATCTCACCTTTTGGCCATGGGCGCGTTAGGGCATTTGCCAGCGTTGATGAGCTGAGTCCATTACGTCGTGATTCCGCCGCCATTGACGTTCCTTTTTTACGTAGCCCGGCGATAATATCTGCTGAGTGCCAGTCTGTTAACTCTGCCATATATCCTCCCTGGTATGCTGGTTAATTTTTGAACTTTAAGAGCATATAATAAACTCAAATGAACAAATATATTCTTGTAAGTTTTTATTTTGTGATGACGCGTGAAATCGAGTGTAATTTTGGCTGCAAAGTAAAGGGCAGATTAAGAGCCAGGGAGGGGAGTTTCCCGCGCGGTGCGCGGGAAGGGGTTCAATGGTCGCGCTGAACGGCGATATGGGCGAGGGCAATCAGGGCTTCACGCCATGGTGTATCCGGCAGAGCCTGTAATGCGCTAATCGCTTTATCCGCTTCTTCTTCGGCACGAGCACGGGTCCATTCGAGCGAGCCACAGGTTTCCATCGCTTCCAGCACCGGCGTAAGAAGATGACGGCCGTTACCCTGTTCAATCGCCTGACGAATCATGGCAAATTGCTCTGGCGTGCCGTTGCGCATAGCGTGCAACAGTGGCAATGTCGGTTTGCCTTCGTTCAGGTCGTCGCCCACGTTTTTACCCAGAGACTCACCATCGGAGCTGTAATCCAGCAAATCGTCAATTAGCTGGAAAGCCGTACCGAGATAGCGACCGTAATCCTGCAGGCCGCGTTCTTCGGCTTCGCTACAGCCGGCCAGAATACCTGAACACTGTGCTGCAGCCTCGAACAGACGCGCGGTCTTGCTGTAGATAACGCGCATGTAGCTCTCTTCGCTAACGTCCGGGTCGTTGACGTTCATCAACTGCAGCACTTCACCTTCAGCGATCACGTTAACCGCTTCCGACATCACATCCAGCACTTTGAGAGACCCCAGGCGGGTCATCATCTGGAAGGCGCGGGTATAGATAAAATCGCCTACCAGAACGCTGGCTGCATTGCCAAAGGCGGCGTTAGCCGTGGCTTTACCACGACGCATGTCGGATTCGTCAACCACATCGTCGTGTAACAGCGTGGCAGTGTGAATAAACTCGATTAATGCGGCGATAGAGACATGTGAATTGCCCTGATAGCCGACGGCACGCGCAGCGAGGATCGCAATCATCGGACGGATGCGCTTACCGCCGCCGCTGACAATGTAATATCCTAACTGATTGATTAGCTGCACGTCTGAATTGAGCTGCTCCAGAATTGCCGCGTTGACTCCCGCCATATCCTGTGCGGTTAACTCATTGATTTTTTCTAAATTCATCGCAAAAGCCGGGCTTAGTGTTCAGTTTATCCCTCTGCTATAAGGGATAACGGAAGGGTACAGTAGTAAAAAGTACTGCTGATTGTACTGAAAAAACGCGCCAGATAAACGTCGCCGTGTGGGTTGTGTTTTTTTTCTGCATCTATCGACAATCGCTCTTGTCAAAGCGTACTCTTTTGCGTAATATTCGCGCCCTATTGTGAATATTTATAGCGCGCTCTGAATCACACAAAAGTGTGCGCGGAAGTGGAGTTTTATATGTACGCGGTTTTCCAAAGTGGTGGTAAACAACACCGAGTAAGCGAAGGTCAGACCATTCGCCTGGAAAAGCTGGACATCGCAACTGGCGAAGCTGTTGAATTCGCTGAAGTTCTGATGATCGCAAACGGTGAAGAAGTCAAAATCGGCGTTCCTTTCGTTGATGGCGGCGTTATCAAAGCTGAAGTTGTTGCTCACGGTCGTGGCGAGAAAGTTAAAATCGTTAAGTTTCGTCGTCGTAAACACTACCGTAAGCAGCAGGGCCATCGTCAGTGGTTCACTGATGTGAAAATTACTGGCATCAGCGCTTAATACAAGGGGAGCACATCTAAATGGCACATAAAAAAGCTGGCGGCTCAACTCGTAACGGTCGCGACTCAGAAGCTAAGCGTCTGGGTGTTAAACGTTTTGGCGGTGAAGCCGTTCTCGCAGGTAGCATCATCGTTCGTCAACGTGGTACTAAATTCCACGCTGGCACCAACGTTGGTTGCGGCCGAGACCATACACTGTTCGCTTTGACTGACGGTAAAGTTAAGTTCGAAGTTAAAGGTCCGAAAAACCGTAAATTCATCAGCATCGTTGCTGAATAAGTTTTTCGCGTCCCGGTGACGGATAAAAGCCCCGCAACACGTTGCGGGGCTTTTTACATTCGTGGACCGCTAAATTTTGATCAGGGACCAGGCATGAATCAGCAGGCAGGCATTGGTATTCTTTTGGCGATTGTCACCGCGATGTGCTGGGGTGCGCTGCCAATCGCAATGAAGCAGGTGCTGGAAGTGATGGAGCCGCCAACGGTGGTGTTCTATCGTTTTCTGATGGCGGGCACGGGTCTGGGGCTGATTCTGGCGCTCAAAGGCAAGCTGCCGCCGCTGCGGATTTTTCGCAAGCCTCGCTGGCTGTTGTTGCTGGCAATTGCCACTGCGGGCCTGTTTGGCAACTTCATCCTGTTTAGCTCCTCCCTGCAATATGTTAGCCCGACGGCCTCTCAGGTCATTGGGCAGCTTTCGCCGGTGGGCATGATGGTCGCCAGCGTGTTCATCTTAAAAGAGAAAATGCGCGGCACGCAGGTTGTCGGTGCCACCCTGTTGATCTGCGGTCTGGTGATGTTCTTTAATACCAGCCTGGTAGAAATATTTACCCGACTGACGGATTACACCTGGGGTGTTATTTTCGGCGTCGGGGCAGCGATGGTGTGGGTAAGCTACGGCGTGGCGCAAAAGATTTTACTTCGCCGTCTGGCGTCACAGCAGATCCTGCTTTTGTTATACACTTTATGTACGATTGCATTATTACCGCTGGCCGTGCCGTCGAAGGTGCTGGAGTTAAGCGACTGGCAGCTGGCCTGTCTCATCTTCTGTGGGCTGAATACGCTGGTGGGCTATGGTGCACTGGCAGAAGCGATGGCCCGCTGGCAGGCGGCGCAGGTGAGCGCGTTAATCACGCTCACCCCGCTGTTTACGTTACTGTTTTCAGATTTATTATCAATGGCCTGGCCCGACGTCTTCGCCAAACCGATGCTTAACATGATTGGGTATCTCGGGGCGTTTGTTGTGGTTGCGGGCGCAATGTATTCCGCCATTGGCCATCGCTTCTGGGGTAGCCTGCGTAAGCGAGAAGCGGCTGTGCCGCTACCCCGCTCGGGCGAATGATTTACGGAGAGTAAAATGAAGTTTGTTGATGAAGCAGCGATTCTGGTCGTTGCAGGTGATGGTGGTAATGGTTGCGTCAGCTTCCGTCGTGAGAAATATATCCCGCGAGGCGGCCCGGATGGCGGCGACGGCGGTGACGGTGGCGATGTCTGGCTGGAAGCGGATGAGAACCTGAACACGCTTATCGACTATCGTTTTGAGAAAGCCTTCCGTGCTGAGCGCGGTCAGAACGGCCAGAGCCGTGACTGTACCGGTAAACGCGGCAAAGACGTGACCGTTAAAGTCCCCGTAGGTACCCGCGTTATTGACCAGGGCACCGGCGAAACTATGGGCGATATGACCAAACACGGTCAGCGCCTGATGGTGGCGAAGGGCGGCTGGCACGGTCTTGGCAACACGCGCTTCAAATCCTCTGTTAACCGTACTCCGCGTCAGAAAACCATGGGTACGCCGGGCGATAAGCGCGATCTGCAGCTGGAGCTGATGCTGCTGGCCGACGTCGGGATGCTCGGGATGCCGAACGCCGGTAAATCGACCTTTATCCGCGCCGTGTCTGCGGCGAAGCCGAAGGTGGCCGATTATCCGTTTACCACCCTGGTGCCGAGCCTTGGCGTGGTGCGTATGGATAACGAAAAGAGCTTTGTGGTCGCCGATATTCCCGGGCTGATCGAAGGCGCTGCGGAAGGCGCAGGCCTCGGGATCCGCTTCCTGAAGCACCTTGAGCGCTGCCGCGTGCTGCTGCACCTTATCGATATCGATCCGATCGACGGTTCTGACCCGGTTGAAAATGCTCGCATTATCATCGGCGAGCTGGAAAAGTACAGCGATAAACTGGCATCCAAGCCGCGCTGGCTGGTCTTCAATAAGATCGACCTGATGGATAAAGCGGCGGGGGAAGAGAAAGCCCAAGCGATTGCCGAGGCGCTGGGCTGGGAAGAGAAATTCTATCTGATCTCTGCCGCAAGTCAGCAGGGCGTGAAAGAACTCTGCTGGGACGTCATGACCTTTATTATCGAGAACCCACACGTTCAGGCTGAAGAGGAGAAGCAGCCTGAGAAAGTTGAGTTTATGTGGGATGACTATCACCGCCAGCAGCTCGAAGAGATGCAGGTGGAAGAAGAAGATGATGAAGAGTGGGATGACGACTGGGATGAAGACGACGAAGAAGGCGTCGAATTTATCTACAAACGTTAATCTCTGGCGCTCCGGCACACCGACGGGGCGTTGACATTGAGGCCGGGCAGCGCATATCGCGGCCCGGCCTTTTTATTAGTTGTTCTGGTAGACGTCTTTGTAGAGACGGCTCTCAAAGCGCACCAGCGGAATACGGCGGTTGCGCTGGTTAGCGGGTTCTACCGCATAGCCAGAAAGATACTGCACAAAGGCCATTCGCTGTCCGCTGGCGGTAGTAATAAACCCGGCCAGGTTGTAAACGCCCTGGAGAGAACCGGTTTTCGCTGAGACTTTGCCGTCAACGCCCGCCTCATGAAGCCCTGCACGGTACTGCAATGAACCATCATAGCCCGCGAGCGGCAGCATAGAGATAAAGTTCAGCTCCGTGTCGTGCTGGGCGATGTACTGCAGTACCTGCATCATGGTTGTCGGTGCGATCAGGTTATGCCGCGACAGGCCGGATCCGTCGGCCACAATGGTGTTACTAAGATCGATATTCGCCTGCTGACGCAGGATCTGCCGCACGGCATCCGATCCCGCCCGCCAGGTGCCAGGCACATTGAAGCGCGCATGGCCGATCGTCCGGAATACGGTATCGGCGATCATATTGTCCGACTTCTTCAGCATGATCTTCAGCAGATCGTGCAGAGGCGCCGACTGCTTGCTGGCGATAACCGTGCCGGGATCGTTAACCTGAGTCTGGCGCAGCAGCGTACCTGAATACGTAATGCCTGCCTGCAGCAGCTCGTCTTTCAGAATCGCACCTGCGTAGCCTGCGCCGTCCTGAATGGCGAAGGCCAGCGGCAGCGGTTCACTACGCTGTGGCATGCAGCCTGTTAAGGTAAAGCGGTTCAGATCGCCGGGTACCACGTCGAGTTCGCAATACTGAGCATCGGCAGATCCGCGTGCCAGGGTCCGTACCTGGCTGAACATGGTGACAGGATAGTATGAAGCAACCCGAATATATGCCAGGTCATCGGCTTTTGGCGCGCTGTACAGTGAGACAGAGAAGCAGTTGCGGTCAACGATAGCTGCAGCAGGCGGTGCACTAAAGCACTGGGTCATATCGTTCCAGGGCCAGCCTGGCGCTTTATCGTGGCTGGCGAACACCGACGTGTCGATCAGCACATTGCCTTCAATTTTCTGCACGCCTGATTTTTTCAGGACGGCAACCATATTGCGCAGATCCTGACGCCTTAGGGTTGGATCGCCGCCAAACCGGGCAATAAGATCCCCTTTCAGCACGCCATCGCTGACGCTACCTTTGCTCTCAAGCGTGGTGGTAAAGCGGAAGTCAGGCCCCAGCTGAAGCAGCGCGGCCAGCGCGGTTATCACTTTCTGGGTACTGGCGGGCAGCGCCATCTGCTGGCTGTGATAGTCGATATCCGGCCCCTGGGCGCCCACTTTCTGCACCATCAGGGCAAGATTCGCCCCGTCAGGGAGCTGCCTGATATACTCGTCGACATTTGCTGCCTGCACACTAAAGGCGACGCTGGTGGTCAATCCGATGATAAATCTGGAAAATCGCATAATCTCGCGCTAACTACCCGAAGACAAACCGCCATACTACGGCGCATCGCCATGCAAAGTAAACGATGACCCATAATGAACTTCGCGGTAAAATACGTATCAAATTGAAAAATTGCTGCTGACCTGGGGCGCTGTACCCGGGCCAATTTTCTTTTGCTTCTGGCCCGGTTCATCATCGATTTCGGGCCAGCTCGGCGGCCGGAGCAGGTTATCTCCGCTGCTAACAGGAATGTTGAAGAGGTATAACAATGCAAGCTATTCCGATGACCTTACGTGGTGCTGAAAAACTGCGCGAAGAGCTGGATTTTCTGAAGTCTGTGCGTCGCCCTGAGATTATTGCCTCTATCGCGGAAGCCCGCGAGCATGGCGACCTGAAGGAAAATGCTGAGTATCACGCCGCGCGTGAGCAGCAGGGCTTCTGTGAAGGCCGCATTAAAGATATCGAGGCTAAGCTGTCCAATGCGCAGGTTATTGATATCAGCAAAATGCCGAAAAACGGTCGCGTCATCTTCGGTTCGACGGTAACGGTGCTTAACCTGGATAACGACGAAGAGCAGACCTACCGGATTGTCGGCGACGATGAAGCCGACTTTAAGCAGAATCTGATTTCTGTGAACTCGCCGATCGCCCGTGGTCTGGTCGGTAAAGAACAGGATGACGTGGTCGTCATTCGCACGCCGGGTGGGGAAGTGGAGTTCGAAATTATCAAGGTTGAATACCTTTGAAAGGTTTAAACACAGTTTTTAATACTTTGTAAAGAAAAGAAAAAGGCCATATCGCGGCCTTTTATCAATTAACAGAGCATGGCATTTTGCACACCAGCCGATGGAAACCCCTCGTTTTACACAGAAATTGTGTCTGATTCAGGATATCCTTAGCGTGGTAACGAGATTTTACGCTCTTCAGTCGGGCGATACAGTACCAGCGTTTTGCCGATGACCTGAACGTTACAGGCACCGGTTTCACGCACGATTGCTTCCACAATCAGGGTTTTGGTTTCGCGATCTTCAGTGGCGATCTTCACCTTGATAAGCTCATGGTGCTTTAACGCTTGCTCTATCTCGGCCAGTACCCCTTCGGTCAAACCATTATTGCCAAGCATAACAACCGGCTTGAGCGGATGGGCCAGACCTTTCAGGTGCTGTTTTTGTTTAGTACTCAGATTCATCGTATATTTTTGCTTACGTTGGGATTGAAAACGGTTCATTCTACCGCCATCTCCCTAGTATCGCCAAATTGCCGCGTGGAAATTTCATGCTGCTGTATACGATGAACCAGGATGGAATGTTAAATGACAGGTAAAAAGCGTTCTGCCAGCTCAAGCCGCTGGCTTCAGGAACACTTTAGCGATAAATACGTTCAACAGGCGCAGAAAAAGGGGTTACGCTCCCGCGCCTGGTTTAAACTTGATGAGATACAGCAGGCTGACAAGCTGTTTAAGCCGGGGATGACGGTTGTTGACCTTGGTGCGGCTCCTGGTGGCTGGTCACAGTATGCGGTAACGCAGATTGGCGGTAGCGGTCGTATTATCGCTTGCGATCTTTTACCGATGGATCCCATCGTCGGTGTAGACTTCCTTCAGGGCGATTTTCGTGATGAATTAGTGCTGAAGGCGTTACTTGAACGCGTAGGTGACAGTAAAGTACAGGTTGTCATGTCTGATATGGCACCTAACATGAGTGGCACACCGGCGGTGGACATTCCCCGCTCCATGTACCTGGTAGAACTGGCGCTTGAAATGTGTCGTGATGTACTGGCGCCAGGCGGTAGTTTTTTAGTGAAGGTGTTCCAGGGCGAAGGTTTCGACGAGTATCTGACGGAAATTCGCTCCCTGTTTACGAAGGTGAAAGTTCGTAAGCCGGACTCTTCTCGTGCTCGTTCACGTGAAGTGTATATTGTAGCGACCGGGCGAAAACCATAACCCGTAACGTTCAGGGCTGTTTTGAATGAAGCGGATTATAGCGTATCCTGACGCTGTTTTTAACATAGTTGTAATAAGAGGTTCATCCCTTGAGTGACATGGCGAAAAACCTAATACTCTGGCTGGTCATTGCCGTTGTGCTGATGTCAGTATTCCAGAGCTTTGGGCCCAGCGAATCGAGTGGCCGCAAGGTGGATTACTCTACCTTCCTGCAGGAGGTCAATCAGGACCAGGTTCGCGAAGCGCGTATCAACGGACGTGAGATCAACGTTACCAAGAAAGATAGTAACCGTTACACGACCTTCATCCCGGTGAACGATCCGAAACTGCTTGATAACCTTCTGACTAAAAACGTCAAGGTGGTCGGTGAGCCGCCGGAAGAGCCGAGCCTGCTGGCGTCGATCTTCATCTCCTGGTTCCCGATGTTGTTACTGATCGGCGTCTGGATCTTCTTTATGCGCCAGATGCAGGGCGGCGGTGGCAAAGGAGCCATGTCGTTCGGTAAGAGCAAGGCACGTATGCTAACGGAAGATCAGATTAAAACCACTTTTGCGGACGTTGCTGGTTGTGACGAAGCGAAAGAAGAAGTGGGTGAGCTGGTTGAATACCTGCGTGAACCGAGCCGTTTCCAGAAGCTGGGGGGTAAGATCCCGAAAGGCGTCCTGATGGTCGGCCCCCCGGGTACCGGTAAAACGCTGCTGGCGAAAGCAATCGCCGGTGAAGCTAAGGTGCCATTCTTTACAATTTCCGGTTCTGACTTCGTTGAAATGTTCGTGGGTGTCGGTGCATCTCGTGTGCGTGACATGTTCGAACAGGCCAAGAAAGCGGCACCGTGCATCATCTTTATTGATGAAATCGACGCCGTGGGCCGCCAGCGTGGCGCTGGCCTGGGCGGCGGTCATGATGAACGCGAGCAGACCCTGAACCAGATGCTGGTTGAGATGGACGGCTTTGAGGGTAACGAAGGTATTATCGTTATCGCTGCGACTAACCGTCCGGACGTACTTGACCCGGCGCTGCTGCGTCCAGGCCGTTTCGACCGTCAGGTCGTGGTGGGTCTACCGGACGTTCGCGGTCGTGAACAGATTCTGAAAGTGCATATGCGTCGTGTGCCGCTGGCACCGGATATGGAGCCCGCAGTTATTGCACGAGGTACGCCTGGTTTCTCCGGTGCGGATCTCGCCAACCTGGTGAACGAAGCAGCTCTGTTCGCAGCCCGTGGCAACAAGCGCGTGGTTTCGATGGTAGAGTTTGAGAAAGCGAAAGACAAAATCATGATGGGCGCAGAACGCCGCTCCATGGTGATGACGGAAGCGCAGAAAGAGTCCACTGCATACCATGAAGCTGGCCATGCGATTATCGGCCGCCTGGTACCGGAACACGATCCGGTGCATAAAGTGACGATTATCCCGCGCGGTCGTGCATTGGGTGTGACCTTCTTCCTGCCGGAAGGCGACGCGATTAGCGCCAGCCGTCAGAAGCTGGAAAGTCAGATCTCCACCCTGTACGGTGGTCGTCTTGCAGAAGAGATTATCTACGGTGTCGATCATGTTTCCACCGGTGCGTCGAACGACATTAAAGTCGCGACTAACCTGGCGCGTAACATGGTGACCCAGTGGGGCTTCTCGGACAAACTCGGCCCACTGCTGTATGCGGAAGAAGATGGTGAGGTATTCCTCGGCCGTTCCGTAGCGAAAGCTAAGCACATGTCCGATGAGACCGCGCGTATTATCGACCAGGAAGTGAAGGCTCTGATTGAACGTAACTACGATCGTACCCGCCAGATCCTGAACGACAATATGGATATCCTGCATGCGATGAAAGATGCGCTCATGAAATATGAAACCATCGATGCACCGCAGATCGACGACCTGATGGCGCGCCGCGATGTGCGTCCGCCGGCGGGCTGGGAAGATCCAGGTTCAAGCAACACGGACAGCAATGGTACGCCGCGTACGCCGCGCCCGGTTGATGAACCGCGCACGCCGAATCCGGGCGACACCATGTCAGAACAGCTGGGCGACAAGTAACGGTCCCGTTACTGATGCTATCCGTTTGACCAGAAACCCCGGAGCCTGCTCCGGGGTTTTTCTTATCGTAATGCCATAATAAAAAAGAGGTTATTCCGTGAAACTCTTCGCTCAGGACTCGGTCCTCGACCTTTCGCATCCGCACGTGATGGGGATCCTTAACGTAACGCCGGACTCATTCTCCGATGGCGGCACGCATAACACGTTGGTGGAGGCGGTCAGGCACGCAAACCTGATGATTAATGCCGGGGCGACCATTATTGATATCGGTGGTGAATCCACGCGTCCGGGCGCTGCGGACGTGAGCGTTGAAGAAGAGCTGGAGCGCGTAATTCCTGTCGTTGAGGCGATTGCTCAGCGTTTTGAGGTGTGGATCTCGGTGGATACCTCGAAACCTGAAGTGCTCCGTGAGTCGGCCCGCGTTGGTGCGCATATCATTAACGACATTCGTTCCCTGACGGAACCGGGGGCGCTTGAGGCGGCGGCGGAAACGGGACTGCCCGTCTGCCTTATGCATATGCAGGGCCAGCCAAAAACGATGCAGGAAGCGCCGCGCTATGATGATGTTTTTGCCGATGTAAATCGCTTCTTTATTGAGCATATCGCGCGCTGTGAGGCGGCTGGAATAGCAAAAGAGAAATTGTTGCTCGACCCGGGATTCGGTTTCGGTAAGAATCTGAGCCACAATTATGCGCTGCTTGCGCGTTTGTCCGAACTGCACCACTTCAATTTACCGCTGTTGGTGGGGATGTCCCGCAAATCAATGGTGGGGCAGTTGCTGAATGTCGGCCCGTCGGAACGCCTGAGTGGTAGCCTGGCCTGTGCGGTGATTGCCGCGATGCAGGGGGCACAGATTATCCGCGTCCATGATGTGAAAGAAACGGTTGAAGCCATGCGTGTGGTGGAAGCCACACTGTCAGCTAAGGAAAAGAAACACTATGAGTAATCGTAAATATTTCGGCACCGATGGGATCCGTGGCCGCGTTGGCGACACGCCGATCACGCCGGAGTTTGTGCTCAAGTTAGGCTGGGCAGCAGGAAAGGTGCTGGCACGTCATGGTTCCCGCAAAATCATTATTGGTAAAGATACGCGCATTTCTGGCTATATGCTGGAATCTGCTCTGGAAGCAGGTCTGGCTGCAGCCGGCTTATCCGCGTCCTTTACCGGCCCAATGCCGACACCGGCCGTGGCCTATCTGACACGCACCTTCCGTGCGGAAGCCGGTATCGTGATCTCTGCTTCACATAACCCGTTTTACGATAATGGCATCAAGTTCTTCTCCATCGACGGCACGAAACTGCCGGACAGCGTGGAAGAGGCGATCGAAGCCGAAATGGAAAAAGAGCTGACCTGCGTGGATTCTGCAGAGCTGGGTAAAGCCAGCCGTATCGTGGATGCAGCTGGCCGCTACATTGAGTTCTGTAAGGCAACGTTCCCTAATGAGCTGAGCCTTAATGAGCTGAAAATTGTGGTCGACTGTGCCAACGGCGCGACCTACCACATTGCACCAAGCGTATTCCGCGAACTGGGTGCAAAAGTGATCTCCATAGGCTGTGATCCGGATGGGGTGAATATTAATGAAAAATGCGGCGCGACCGATGTCGCTGCGCTTCAGCAGCGCGTGCTGGCTGAAAAAGCCGATCTGGGTATCGCTTTTGACGGTGACGGTGACCGCCTCATCATGGTCGATCATGAAGGCAATAAAGTCGATGGCGATCAGATCATGTATATCATTGCCCGCGAAGCCCTGCGTCAGGGTCAGCTACGCGGCGGCGCCGTCGGTACGCTGATGAGCAATATGGGTCTTGAATTGGCGCTGAAGCAGCTGGGCATTCCTTTCACCCGTGCAAAAGTGGGCGACCGCTACGTGCTGAAAAAAATGCAGGAAAAAGGCTGGCGCATCGGGGCGGAAAACTCCGGCCACGTGATCCTGCTGGATAAAACCACCACCGGTGACGGTATTGTCGCGGGTCTGCAGGTTGTGGCGGCGATGGTGCGTAACCATATGACCCTGCACGATCTGTGCAGCGGAATGAAAATGTTTCCGCAGATCCTTGTCAATGTACGCTTTACCGCTGGCAGCGGCGATCCGCTGGAGAATGAGTCGGTAAAACAGGCTACCGCAGAGGTTGAAGCAGCCCTGGGCAACCGCGGCCGTGTTCTGCTGCGTAAATCCGGTACCGAGCCTCTGATCCGCGTAATGGTTGAAGGGGAAGACGAAGCGCAGGTTACCGCCTTTGCTCACCGTATCGCCGATGCGGTAAAAGCGGTTTAAAAAATGTTAAGTGCCTAAAAAGGCGGCCTTTGCCGCCTTTATTTTTAATAAATACCACGCTTTTGCTGTTTTTTTCCGCACTTGATACAATGCGTGGAAATTGCCCTTGCGAAGCACATTTGCTTTGGTTAGTATTCACACCCGCTTCAGTGGGAAACGATGATTTTCCACTTTATTGATTGAAGCTATTGGTATGCGGTTATCCCGCAAGGAACGGTTGATTATGTACGAAGCTCTTTTGGTAGTTTTCCTTATTGTAGCGATTGGCCTTGTGGGTCTTATCATGCTGCAGCAAGGTAAAGGCGCTGATATGGGAGCCTCCTTCGGCGCGGGTTCTTCTGCCACGCTGTTTGGTTCGAGCGGTTCAGGCAACTTTATGACCCGTATGACAGCTGTGCTGGCCACGCTGTTCTTCATCATCAGCCTTGTTCTTGGGAACATTAACAGCAACAAAACCAGTAGTGGAAGCGAGTGGGAAAATCTGAGTGCACCGGCCCAGTCCGAGCAAACTCAGCCAGCTGCACCGGCTAAGCCGACCAGCGATATCCCGCAGTAAGACTCTGTACCGAGGTGGTGGAATTGGTAGACACGCTACCTTGAGGTGGTAGTGCCCTAACGGGCTTGTGGGTTCGAGTCCCATCCTCGGTACCAATATTCCAGAAAAAAGACGCTGAAAAGCGTCTTTTTTTTCGTCCGTAGAACCCGTTGTTATCTTCTCTCTACACATCTCTTTTCTCACAGCAATCGATGCTATTTTGAGCGATATTGTGCTAGCCTTAATAATACTTATTAACATTTATTAATTGGGGTTGTCTCTATGAGTTCCGTTGCTAAACAGACGATTAGCACCCAGATACCCGTTGAGCTCGCGCTTGCGGTCGATAATCTGGCGGCAGAACTGGATCGCTCTAAAAGCTGGGTCATCAAGGAAACGTTGATGGCGATGCTGGCTAAACGAGAGCGTCGTCATCAGGGAATACTTAAAGGGCTGGATGATGTGGAGACTGGCCGGGTGGTTAGCCAGTCGGAAATAATGGACTTTGCTAACAGGCTGACGAAAACGCGGTAAATGGACACTTACTGGACGCTAAAAGCTCAGGACGATCTTGAATGTGTTTACCATTTTGCGCTGCAGTACAGCCGTCGGCATGGTGAAGAGGTACTTAGTTGGCTGGTTACTGCAGGCGCAGGGCTTGCCGATCACCCTGTAATCGGTGTGCTGCAAGATCGGTACTTGCCCCGGTTAGTCAGGAAAGTTTTGTTCGCTGAGTGTGAAGTTCATTATGTAGTCAGAGAGGAAAGCATCTACATTGTCGATATCTGGCATACGAAGGAAGATCGTAATCGTGCTTTTCTGGCGCCGGTATAGAGTCAGGAAAGCACGTATCATTTTACTTATCTTTATTTTCCAGATTCTCAACCTGCGGCAGGCCGTTGATGGTGGATGCGGACAGCAGTCCCACCTGCGCATAGCCAAATAGTTTTTCGCGGGTATCGGTAATGTCCAGGTTACGCATGGTCAACTGGCCGATACGGTCGTCCGGAGAGAAGACGGACTCACCTTTTTCCATGGTCAGGCGTTCTGCTTTATAGGTCAGATTGTCGGATACGGTATTCAGGATCGAGTAGTCATTGCCGCGACGCAGCTCAAGCGTCACTTCACCGGTAATCGCGCTGGCAACCCAACGCTGCAGAGCATCACGCAGCATCAGCGCCTGGGAATCGAACCAGCGGCCCTGATAAAGCAGACGGCCAAGCTGACGACCGTGAGCGTGATACTGCTCAATGGTGTCTTCGTTGTGGATACCGGTCAGCAGACGCTCGTAGGCAATATGCAGCAGTGCCATCCCCGGCGCTTCGTAAATACCGCGGCTTTTCGCTTCGATAATACGGTTTTCAATCTGATCGCTCATCCCCAGACCGTGACGGCCGCCGATGCGGTTGGCTTCCATCATCAGCTCGAGGTCGTCCTTGAAGGTTTTACCGTTCAGGGCAACCGGATGACCGCGATCGAAGCGGATAGTCACTTCTTCCGCCGGGATGCTGACGCTTTCATCCCAGAACTTAACGCCCATGATCGGGTTAACGATCTTCACGCTGGAGTTGAGGAATTCCAGATCTTTCGCTTCATGGGTCGCACCGAGCATATTGGAGTCGGTGGAGTAGGCTTTTTCTACGGACATTTTGTAGTCGAAGCCGCAGGCGATCATAAATTCGGACATTTCATGACGACCGCCCAGCTCATCGATAAAATCGGTATCGAGCCAGGGTTTGTAAATCTGCAGTTCTGCGTTGGTCAGCAGGCCGTAGCGGTAGAAACGCTCGATATCGTTGCCTTTATAGGTGCTGCCGTCGCCCCAAATATTCACGCCGTCTTCTTTCATTGCTGCAACCAGCATGGTGCCGGTCACCGCGCGGCCCAGCGGCGTAGTATTGAAATAGGTCAGCCCGCCGGTGGTGTTGTGGAATGCACCACATTGAATCGCGGCGATACCTTCAGCAACCAGCTGTTTGCGGCAGTCGATAAGGCGTGCGTTTTCGGCACCGTACTCCATGGCGCGACGCGGGATTGCATCATAGTCATCTTCATCTGGCTGGCCGAGGTTAGCGGTATACGCATAAGGCACCGCCCCTTTCTGACGCATCCACAGTAGCGCGGCGCTGGTGTCCAGACCGCCGGAGAAGGCGATGCCAATACGTTGACCTGCAGGAAGATGTTTGAGAATCGTCGTCATAAATAAAACCCTGCCAAATTGACTATGTTGAGAACAGTTGTTCAGGCCTTAATGCATTTTTATGCATAAAAAGTGAGTTTTCATTTAATCATCTTTTATCGGAGACCGGAAGTGCTTAGTGCTTTTTTTGTTAAAAAAATCCGTGCCAGGACGCGGAGCGACAGCATTGACAGAACGCATACTTAACCAATATAATCAGCTTCGGTTTTACGTCCCGTCTTCGGTACCAAATCCCAGCAGTATTTGCACTTTTTACTCAAAATGAGTAAAATATGCCACGTTTCAGGCGCGGGGTGGAGCAGCCTGGTAGCTCGTCGGGCTCATAACCCGAAGGTCGTCGGTTCAAATCCGGCCCCCGCAACCACTTTCCCATAAAGTTCTTTTTCAAATATACTGTGAAGACGTAAGCTTTCGCTGCTGGATTTGAAAAAATTCTTTCGGAAGGTTCTCCAGACCGCATTTGCGGTTATAGGGTTCAGTTATATCAAGCCCCGATTTATCGGGGTTTTTTGTTATCTGACTACAGAATAACTGGGCTTTACGCCCTTTTTTTATGTCTTGGGGGTGGCTTTGTCCACATTAGAGCAAAAATTAACAGAGATGCTGACGGCGCCCGTTGAAGCTATCGGTTTTGAGCTGATCGGCATTGAATTTGTCCGTGGTCGATCATCTACACTGCGTATCTATATTGATAGTGATGAAGGCATCAATGTTGATGATTGCGCTGAGGTGAGCCACCAGGTCAGTGCTGTCCTGGATGTAGAAGACCCGATCACCGTTGCGTACAACCTGGAAGTGTCCTCGCCAGGTCTCGACCGCCCGATGTTCACCGCAGAGCACTACCAGCGGTTCCTTGGTGAAGAAGTGTCGATGGTACTGCGTATGGCGGTTCAGAACCGCCGCAAATGGCAGGGCATTATCAAAGTGGTGGACGGTGAGATGATCACGGTTACAGTTGAAGGCAAAGATGAAGTGTTCGCGCTGAGTAACATTCAGAAGGCGAACCTGGTTCCCCACTTTTAACAGTCTGGATTGAGGTGAAAGGCCCCGATGAACAAAGAAATTTTGGCTGTTGTTGAAGCTGTTTCCAACGAAAAATCACTCCCGCGTGAGAAAATTTTCGAAGCGCTCGAAAGCGCGCTGGCTACGGCGACCAAGAAAAAATATGAGCAAGAGATCGACGTTCGCGTTGAGATCGACCGCAAAAGCGGTGACTTCGATACCTTCCGTCGTTGGGTAATTGTTGAAGAAGTTACTCAGCCGACTAAAGAGATCACGCTCGAAGCCGCACGTTATGAAGACGAAAGCCTGAACCCGGGCGAATTCGTTGAAGACCAGATCGAATCTGTGACCTTTGACCGTATCACTACCCAGACGGCAAAACAGGTTATCGTGCAGAAAGTACGTGAAGCCGAACGTGCCTTGGTGGTCGATCAGTTCCGCGATCAGGAAGGCGAAATCGTCACCGGCGTCGTGAAAAAAGTGAACCGTGACAACATTGCTCTGGAAGTTAAATCAGAAGGGATGGCGGGTAACGCTGAAGCGGTCATTCTGCGCGAAGACATGCTGCCGCGTGAAAACTTCCGTCCAGGCGACCGTATTCGCGGTGTGCTGTACGCTGTTCGTCCGGAAGCGCGTGGTGCGCAGCTGTTCGTCACCCGTTCCAAACCGGAAATGCTGATTGAACTGTTCCGTATTGAAGTGCCGGAAATCGGTGAAGAAGTTATCGAGATCAAAGCCGCAGCCCGCGACCCGGGTTCCCGTGCTAAAATCGCGGTAAAAACCAACGATAAGCGTATCGATCCGGTGGGTGCCTGCGTAGGTATGCGTGGTGCACGTGTTCAGGCAGTATCTACCGAACTGGGCGGCGAGCGGATCGACATCATCTTGTGGGATGACAACCCGGCACAGTTCGTGATTAACGCGATGGCGCCAGCGGATGTTGCTTCCATCGTGGTTGACGAAGACAAGCACACCATGGATATCGCGGTTGAAGCCGGCAACCTGGCGCAGGCGATTGGTCGTAACGGTCAAAACGTGCGTCTGGCCGCTCAGCTGAGCGGCTGGGAGCTCAACGTGATGACCGTTGACGACCTGCAGGCGAAGCATCAGGCGGAAGCGCATGCTGCGATCGATACCTTCACGCGTTATCTCGATATCGATGAAGATTTCGCCACTCTGCTGGTTGAAGAGGGTTTCTCCTCGCTGGAAGAGCTGGCCTACGTCCCCATCAAAGAGCTGCTGGCAATTGATGACCTTGACGAAGCCACTGTTGAAGCCCTGCGTGAGCGTGCGAAAAACGCACTGACCACGATGGCACTGGCGAAAGAAGAGAGTCTGGGTAACAGCAAACCGGCTGACGATTTGTTGAACCTGGAAGGTCTGGACCGTGCGATGGCCTTCAAACTGGCCGCCCGTGGTGTTTGTACGCTGGAAGACCTTGCCGAGCAGGGCGTTGATGATCTGAGCGATATTGAAGACATGACCGACGAAAAAGCCGGTGAACTCATCATGGCAGCGCGAAATATCTGCTGGTTCGGCGGCGAAGCGTAATAAACTGTAGCAGGAAGGAACAGCATGACTGATGTAACCGTAAAAACGCTGGCAGCAGAGATTCAGACCTCTGTAGACCGCCTGGTACAGCAATTTGCTGATGCAGGGATCCGCAAGTCCGCTGAAGACTCTGTGACTGCCCAGGAAAAACAGACGCTGTTAGCGCATCTGAACCGCGAACACGGTTCGGCACCTGACAAGCTGACGCTGCAGCGTAAAACGCGCAGCACCTTAAGCATTCAGGGTACCGGTGGGAAAAGTAAATCGGTACAGATCGAAGTCCGCAAAAATCGCACCTTTGTAAAACGCGATCCGCAAGAGGCTGAACGCCTTGCCGCGGAAGAAGCGCAGCGTGAAGCGGAAGAGAAGGCCGGTCGTGAAGTAGAGGAAACTGCTAAACGTGAAGCCGAAGCAAAAGCAAAACGTGATGCCGAAGAGAAGGCAAAACGCGATGCTGAAGAAAAAGCGAAACGCGACAGCGCTGATACAGCGAAACGCGAAGCTGCGGAAAAGAGCAAATTGAGCAATCAACATACTGACGAAATAACCAGGACTGCCTTGGCTGAAAAGGCCCGCCGTGAGTCAGAAGCGCAGGAACTTAAGCGCAAAGCGGAAGAAGAAGCACGTCGTAAACTGGAAGAAGAGGCACGCCGCGTAGCAGAAGATGCGCGCCGTATGGCTGAAGAGAACGCCGGTGTCTGGGCTGAGCAAGAAAAAGAGAAGGGTGAAGAGGATAAGAGCGATTATCACGTCACCACGTCTCAGCATGCTCGCCAGGCTGAAGACGAAAACGACCGTGAAGTTGAAGGCGGCCGTGGACGTACTCGCACAGCGACCAAAGCACCGCGTCCGAAAAAGGGCAATAAGCACGCCGAATCTAAAGCCGATCGTGAAGAAGCCCGTGCGGCTATTCGCGGTGGTAAAGGCGGCAAGCAGCGTAAAGGTTCTACACTGCAGCAGGGCTTCCAGCGCCCGGCGCAGGCCGTTAACCGTGACGTTATCATTGGCGAAACGGTAACCGTTGCCGAGCTGGCAAACAAAATGGCGGTGAAAGGTTCTCAGGTCATCAAAGCGATGATGAAACTGGGCGCTATGGCCACCATTAACCAGGTCATCGACCAGGAAACCGCACAGCTGGTTGCCGAAGAGATGGGCCACAAAGTTATCCTGCGTCGTGAAAACGAACTGGAAGAAGCGCTGATGAGCGACCGTGATACCGGCACTGAGACTCAGGCTGAGTCGCGTGCACCGGTTGTGACCATCATGGGTCACGTTGACCACGGTAAAACCTCTCTGCTGGACTACATTCGCTCCACCAAAGTCGCTTCTGGCGAAGCGGGCGGCATTACCCAGCATATTGGTGCTTACCACGTTCAGACCGACAACGGTATGGTGACCTTCCTTGATACCCCGGGCCACGCCGCATTTACCTCAATGCGTGCTCGTGGTGCGCAGGCGACGGATATCGTTGTTCTGGTTGTTGCAGCAGACGACGGCGTGATGCCGCAGACCATCGAAGCAATCCAGCACGCGAAAGCGGCGCAGGTTCCGCTGGTTGTTGCAGTGAACAAAATCGATAAGCCTGAAGCCGACATGGACCGCGTTAAGAACGAACTCTCTCAGTACGGTGTTATGCCGGAAGAGTGGGGCGGCGAAGCACAGTTCATCCCTGTTTCTGCGAAAGTGGGTACCGGTATCGATGACCTTCTGAACGCCATATTGCTGCAGGCTGAAGTTCTTGAGCTGAAAGCGGTACGTAAAGGCATGGCAAGCGGCGTTGTGATCGAATCTTTCCTGGATAAAGGTCGTGGCCCGGTAGCATCCGTTCTGGTTCGTGAAGGTACGCTGAACAAAGGCGATATCGTGCTCTGTGGTTTCGAATACGGCCGCGTGCGTGCGATGCGTGACGAGCTGGGTCGCGAAGTGACCGAAGCGGGTCCGTCCATTCCGGTGGAAATCCTCGGTATGTCTGGTGTTCCGGCTGCGGGCGATGAAGTGACCGTTGTACGTGACGAGAAAAAAGCGCGTGAAGTTGCACTGTATCGTCAGGGCAAATTCCGCGAAGTCAAACTGGCACGTCAGCAGAAATCCAAGCTGGAAAACATGTTTGCCAACATGACCGAAGGCGAAGTCCACGAAGTAAACGTGGTGCTGAAAGCCGACGTACAGGGTTCCGTGGAAGCGATCTCCGATTCACTGCTGAAGCTGTCTACCGACGAAGTGAAAGTGAAGATCATCGGTTCCGGCGTGGGTGGTATCACCGAAACCGACGCCACGCTGGCTGCAGCATCCAACGCGATTCTGGTTGGCTTCAACGTCCGTGCCGATGCTTCTGCACGCCGTGTGATCGAATCTGAAAGCCTGGATCTGCGCTACTACTCCGTCATCTATAATCTGATCGACGAAGTGAAAGCGGCGATGAGCGGTATGCTGTCTCCGGAACTGAAACAGCAGATCGTTGGTCTGGCCGAAGTGCGTGATGTGTTCAAATCACCGAAATTTGGTGCCATCGCAGGCTGTATGGTTACCGAAGGTGTGGTTAAACGCCACAACCCGATCCGCGTTCTGCGCGACAACGTAGTTATCTATGAAGGCGAGCTGGAATCCCTGCGCCGCTTCAAAGATGACGTTAACGAAGTCCGTAACGGCATGGAATGTGGTATCGGTGTTAAGAACTACAACGATGTGCGCACTGGTGATATGATCGAAGTGTTCGAGATTATCGAAATCCAGCGCAGCATCGACTGATACCCGTCGTCTTAAGCCGGGGAGCGAAGCGCCACCCGGTATAAAATTTTAAAAGGGGCTTTTGGCCCCTTTTTTGTCTTTATCTGGAGAATCTATTATGGCGAAAGAATTTGGTCGCTCGCAGCGCGTTTCTCAGGAGCTGCAAAAAGAGATTGCCATTATCCTGCAGCGTGAGATTAAAGATCCGCGTCTGGGGATGATGACCACCGTATCCGGTGTCGAAATATCCCGCGACCTGGCCTACGCAAAAGTGTTCGTTACCTTCCTTAACGACAAAGACGAAGCTTCCGTGAAAGCGGGCATCAGAGCGCTGCAAGATGCGTCCGGTTATATCCGTACGCTGCTGGGGAAAGCAATGCGTCTGCGTATTGTGCCGGAGCTGACCTTCTTCTACGATAACTCGCTGGTGGAAGGGATGCGCATGTCCAACCTGGTGACCAGTGTGGTGAAACATGACGATGAGCGTCGTGTGAACCCGGACGACAGCAAGGAGGACTGATGAGCCGTCCTCGTCGTCGCGGTCGCGACGTGCATGGCGTGCTGCTGCTGGATAAACAGCAGGGCGCGTCCAGCAATGATGAACTGCAGAAAGTGAAGCGGCTGTATAACGCCAACCGTGCGGGTCATACTGGCGCGCTGGATCCGCTGGCGACCGGTATGCTGCCGGTGTGCCTCGGCGAAGCCACGAAGTTTTCCCAGTATCTGCTGGACTCCGATAAACGCTACCGCGTCATTGCCCGTCTGGGCCAGCGCACCGATACCTCGGATGCGGACGGCCTGGTAGTGGAAGAGCGTCCGGTTGCGTTTAGTGCGCAGGAGCTTGCGGCGGCGCTCGACAGCTTCCGTGGCGAGACGCAGCAGGTACCGTCGATGTACTCGGCCCTTAAATATCAGGGTAAAAAACTGTACGAGTACGCGCGCCAGGGAATTGATGTCCCTCGCGAAGCGCGGCCGATTACGGTTTACGAGCTGCTGTTTATTCGCCATGAAGATGATGAACTGGAGCTTGAAATCCACTGCTCAAAAGGCACCTATATCCGTACCATCATTGACGATTTAGGTGAAAAACTGGGCTGTGGTGCACATGTGATCTATCTGCGTCGTCTGGCGGTAAGCCGCTATCCGGTTGAACGTATGGTGACGCTGGAGCAGCTGCGTGCGTTGGTTGAACAGGCTGAACAGCAGGGGATCCCGGCAGCAGATCTGTTGGATCCGCTCTTAATGCCGATGGACAGCCCGGCGTCGGACTTCCCGGTAGTGAATATTCCGACGACGACGACGGCATATTTTAAGCAGGGTCAGCCGGTACGTGCGGCACAGGCTCCTCTGGAGGGGCTGGTTCGCGTGACGGAAGGCGACGAGGCTGCGTTTATCGGTATGGGTGAAATTGACGATCAGGGCCGCGTTGCGCCGCGTCGTCTGGTGGTTGAATACCCGGTATGATAGCGGCTGTCTTGCGATAACCGACGGCTACGAGTAGAATATAGCCGCTTAACGTCAGCGCTGTCGTTTACGGCAGGCAGAGGTTAAAACACGGGGATTGCTGAATTAGAGATCGGCATCCTGATATTCTTTTATTTTTGGAGTTGAAAATGTCTCTAAGCGTTGAAGCTAAAGCTAAAATCGTTTCCGAGTTCGGTCGTGGTACTAACGACAGCGGTTCTACCGAAGTTCAGGTTGCACTGCTGACCGCACAGATTAACCATCTGCAGGGTCACTTCTCTGAGCACAAAAAAGATCACCACAGCCGTCGTGGTCTGCTGCGCATGGTATCTCAGCGTCGTAAGCTGCTGGACTACCTGAAACGTAAAGACGTTGCACGTTACACTCAGCTGATCGAGCGTCTGGGTCTGCGTCGCTAAGTCCGACGAGTTTCAGAAAGAGGGGCCTTTATGGCCCCTTTTTTCCACCAGATGTGGCGATACATCTTCACATTATCCTGAATATTTCGCACAGCGGCATTTTGTAAGATAACGGGGTTATACTTGATGAGTTCAGGCCCACGGCTTGAAGTATGACGAGTGATACTCTAAATAATTCGAGTTGCAGCAAGGCGGCGACGCAGCAAATCCGCAGGAGCTTACATCAGTAAGTGACTGGGGTGAGCGAGGAAAGCCAACGCAGCTGCGGCTTGAAGTATGAAGAGTATAATGTATTGTTGCTATGATTGATCTTCCTTGCAGAGGTTCGCGCGGCTAATGAGAGGCTTTATCCACATAGGGTGGGTTAAGGTTGTCATTAGTCGCGAGGATGCGAAGAAGATCGGGTTCACACCGCAGCACGCCAAAGGTGTGCTGTTATTTATTTAAAAAGGGTATCATTTTGCTTAATCCGATCATTCGTAAGTTCCAGTACGGCCAGCATACCGTAACGCTGGAAACCGGCATGATGGCACGTCAGGCGACGGCAGCCGTTATGGTTAGCATGGATGACACGGCGGTATTCGTTACCGTTGTTGGTCAGAAAAAAGCGAAGCCGGGCCAGGATTTCTTCCCGCTGACCGTTAACTACCAGGAGCGTACCTACGCTGCCGGTAAAATCCCGGGTGGTTTCTTCCGTCGTGAAGGCCGTCCGAGCGAAGGCGAAACCCTGATTGCGCGTCTGATTGACCGTCCGGTTCGTCCGCTGTTCCCGGAAGGTTTTGTTAACGAAGTTCAGGTCATTGCTACCGTGGTTTCCGTTAACCCGCAGGTTAACCCGGATATCGTGGCGATGATCGGTGCTTCTGCCGCGCTGTCCCTGTCCGGCATTCCGTTCAACGGCCCGATCGGTTCTGCTCGTGTAGGTTACATCAACGACCAGTACGTGCTGAACCCGACTCAGGAAGAGCTGAAATCCAGTAAGCTAGACCTGGTGGTTGCCGGTACCGAAGGTGCCGTGCTGATGGTTGAATCCGAAGCAGAACTGCTGAGCGAAGACCAGATGCTGGGCGCAGTGGTCTTTGGCCACGAGCAGCAGCAGATCGTTATCCAGAACATTAACGATCTGGTGAAAGAAGCGGGTAAACCGCGCTGGGACTGGCAGCCAGAAGTCGTAAATGACGTGCTGAATGCACGCGTTGCTGCGCTGGCTGAATCCCGTCTGAGCGATGCTTACCGCATCACTGACAAGCAGGAACGTTACGCTCAGGTTGACGTGATCAAATCTGAAGCCGTTGCTGCACTGCTGGCAGAAGATGAATCCCTGGATTCCAACGAGCTGGGCGACATCCTGCACGCTATCGAGAAAAATGTTGTTCGTAGCCGCGTACTGGCAGGCGAACCGCGTATCGACGGCCGTGAAAAAGACATGATCCGTGGTCTGGACGTGCGTACCGGCGTTCTGCCGCGTACCCACGGTTCTGCACTGTTCACCCGTGGTGAAACTCAGGCGTTGGTTACTGCAACTCTGGGTACCGCTCGTGATGCACAGAACATTGATGAGCTGATGGGTGAGCGTACTGACTCCTTCCTGTTCCACTATAACTTCCCTCCGTACTCCGTAGGGGAAACCGGTATGGTCGGTTCGCCTAAGCGTCGTGAAATTGGTCACGGTCGTCTGGCGAAGCGCGGCGTGCTGGCGGTAATGCCGAACGCAGATGAATTCCCGTACACCGTGCGTGTGGTTTCTGAAATCACCGAATCTAACGGCTCTTCCTCTATGGCTTCCGTGTGTGGTGCTTCTCTGGCGCTGATGGACGCTGGTGTGCCGGTGAAAGCTGCCGTTGCAGGTATCGCAATGGGTCTGGTGAAAGAAAGCGACAACTTTGTTGTTCTGTCTGACATCCTGGGCGACGAAGACCACCTGGGCGATATGGACTTCAAAGTAGCGGGTTCCCGCGAAGGTATCTCTGCGCTGCAGATGGATATCAAAATTGAAGGTATCACCAAAGAGATCATGCAGGTTGCTCTGAACCAGGCTAAAGGTGCACGTCTGCACATCCTGGGCGTGATGGAACAGGCGATCAACGCGCCGCGTGGCGACATCTCTCAGTTTGCTCCGCGTATCCACACCATTAAGATCAGCCCGGACAAGATCAAAGACGTTATCGGTAAGGGCGGTTCTGTTATCCGTGCTCTGACCGAAGAGACCGGCACCACCATCGAAATCGAAGATGACGGTACCGTGAAAATCGCCGCAACCGACGGCGAAAAAGCGAAATTCGCTATCCGCCGTATCGAAGAGATCACTGCGGAAATCGAAGTGGGCCGTATCTATAATGGTAAAGTGACCCGTATTGTTGACTTTGGCGCATTCGTTGCCATCGGTGGCGGGAAAGAAGGTCTGGTACATATTTCTCAGATCGCTGACAAGCGCGTAGAGAAAGTGGCCGACTACCTGCAGATGGATCAGGAAGTACCGGTTAAGGTTCTGGAAGTTGATCGCCAGGGCCGTGTCCGTCTGAGTATCAAAGAAGCAATGGAACAGACCCAGTCTGGCGAAGCGGCAGAAGCGCCGGTTGCCGATCGGGGCGAGTAAGATTGTTTTTTCCCTCCGCCGTTTCGGCGGAGGGGCTATTCGGGCTGGATGCTTGTTAGCAGTCGGGGGACAGGACGTTCATCCAATTGTTGTCTTCGGGAGTGGGAAATGAAGCCTTTTTTGCGCTGGTGTTTCGTTGCGACAGCACTCACGCTGGCAGGATGCAGCAGCAGCTCCTCCTGGCGTAAAAGTGAAGTCCTCGCGGTGCCACTGCAACCTACTTTACAGCAGGAAGTGATTCTGGCGCGTATGGAACAAATACTTGCCAGTCGGGCTTTAACCGATGATGAACGCGCACAGCTTTTATATGAGCGCGGAGTGTTGTATGATAGTCTCGGTCTGAGGGCACTAGCGCGGAATGATTTTTCTCAAGCGCTGGCTATCCGACCGGATATGCATGAAGTATTCAATTACTTAGGCATTTATTTAACGCAGGCAGGCAATTTTGATGCTGCCTATGAAGCGTTTGATTCTGTACTTGAGCTTGATCCAACTTACAACTACGCGCACCTGAATCGCGGAATCGCCCTGCATTACGGCGGCCGTGACAGATTAGCGCAAGATGATCTGCTGGCGTTTTATCAAGACGATCCCAATGATCCTTTCCGTAGCCTGTGGCTTTACATCGTTGAGCGTAAGCTTGATGAGAAGCAGGCGTCCGAAGCACTGAAACAGCGCTTCGAGAAATCGGATAAAGAGCAATGGGGATGGAACATTGTCGAGTTCTACCTGGGCAACATTAGCGAAAAAACGTTAATGGATCGCCTCAAGGCGGACGCAACGGATAACACCTCGCTCGCTGAGCATCTCAGTGAAACCAACTTCTATTTAGGTAAGTACTACCTAAGTCTGGGGGACAAGGACAGCGCTACGGCACTGTTCAAACTAGCGGTTGCTAACAACGTACACAACTTCGTTGAGCACCGTTACGCATTGTTGGAATTATCGCTCTTGGGCCAGGAACCTGATGACCTGGCAGAATCGGACCAGCAATAGCTGACGAACATATTCAGCCCGTAATCTTTTTTGATTGCCATCACCTTTAATGGGTGAGGGCTTTATTGTTCGTTAATTAACCTACTTTGAGCCGGTTCACACTTTTCAATGAAAATTGCAGATCAATTTCACGATGAGTTATGTAGACTGGCCGCCACTGACATTGAGGCACTTGTACTACATGGCTGAATTCGAAACCACTTTCTCCGATCTGGGGCTGAAAACCTCTATTCTTGAAGCCCTTAACGATCTCGGTTACGAAAAACCATCTCCGATCCAGGCTGAGTGCATTCCGCACTTGCTCTCTGGTCGTGACGTGCTGGGTATGGCCCAGACCGGTAGCGGTAAAACTGCAGCATTCTCGCTGCCGCTGCTGAACAACATCGATCCGGAACTGCGTGCACCGCAGATCCTGGTACTGGCACCGACCCGCGAACTGGCAGTCCAGGTTGCGGAAGCGATGACCGAATTCTCTAAACATATGCGCGGTGTAAACGTGGTTGCCCTTTACGGCGGCCAGCGTTATGACGTGCAGCTACGCGCCCTGCGTCAGGGCCCGCAGATCGTCGTCGGTACGCCGGGTCGTCTGCTGGATCACCTGAAACGCGGTACCCTGGTTCTGTCAAATCTGAAAGGCCTTGTGCTGGACGAAGCTGACGAAATGCTGCGTATGGGCTTTATCGAAGACGTTGAAACCATCATGGCGCAGATCCCGGCTGAACATCAGACCGCGCTGTTCTCTGCGACCATGCCGGAAGCGATTCGTCGTATTACCCGCCGCTTTATGAAAGAGCCGCAGGAAGTACGCATTCAGTCCAGCGTCACCACTCGCCCGGACATCAGCCAGAGCTACTGGTCCGTACACGGTATGCGTAAAAATGACGCGCTGGTACGTTTCCTGGAAGCGGAAGATTTTGATGCGGCGATTATCTTCGTGCGTACCAAAAACGCGACCCTGGAAGTGGCTGAAGCCCTGGAACGTAGCGGCTACAGCAGCGCCGCGCTGAACGGTGACATGAACCAGTCCCTGCGTGAGCAGACTCTGGAGCGCCTGAAAGACGGTCGTCTGGATATACTGATTGCAACCGACGTTGCGGCCCGTGGTCTGGACGTTGAGCGTATCAGCTTGGTGGTTAACTACGACATCCCGATGGATGCCGAATCCTACGTTCACCGTATTGGCCGTACCGGTCGCGCAGGTCGTGCTGGCCGTGCGCTGCTGTTCGTTGAGAACCGCGAGCGTCGCCTGCTGCGTAACGTAGAACGCACCATGAAGCTGACGATCCCGGAAGTGGATCTGCCGAACGCAGAACTGCTGGGCAAACGCCGTCTGGAAAAATTCGCCGCGAAAGTACAGCAGCAGCTGGAAAGCAGCGATCTGGATCAGTACCGTGCGCTGCTGGCAAATATCCAGCCGACCGCAGAAGGCGAAGAGCTGGATATCGAAACTCTGGCCGCAGCACTGCTGAAAATGGCTCAGGGCGAACGTCCGCTGATCCTGCCGCCGGATGCGCCGATGCGTCCACGTCGCGAATTCCGCGACCGTGACGATCGTTTCGAACGTCGTGACCGTAATGACCGTGGCGATCGTGGTCCGCGCGCCGACCGTGGCGGTGAAGATCGTCCGCGTCGTGAACGTCGTGACGTTGGCGATATGGAACTGTACCGTATTGAAGTGGGTCGTGATGACGGCGTTGAAGTTCGTCATATCGTGGGTGCTATCGCCAACGAGGGCGACATTAGCAGCCGTTACATCGGTAACATCAAGCTGTTTGATTCCCACTCCACTATTGAGCTGCCGAAAGGTATGCCGGGCGAAGTGCTGCAGCACTTTACGCGTACACGCATCCTGAACAAGCCGATGAACATGCAGCTGCTGGGCGATGCACAGCCGCGTCCTGACCGCGGTGGCGAACGTCGTGGCGGTGGCCGTGGTTTCGGCGGCGAGCGTCGTGAAGGTGGCCGTAGCTTCGGTGGCGAACGTCGCGAAGGCACTCGTGGTGCTGGCGAAGGTCGTCGTTTTTCCGGTGAACGTCGCGAGGGCCGTGCGCCGCGTCGCGATGACTCCGCAGTACGTCGCCGTCCGACAGACGCGTAAGTCTGACGCCCGATAGCGTAAAGTAATCTGTACAGCCCCGATCATTGCGATCGGGGCTTTTTTTATTCCCTTTGTACTCATGTACTGGTACATTGCGCCACGTATCACGGTATTACGTGATGATTTGCGGAGAAAAACCAGATGAGCAGCACCCTTACGACCACTCAGACCCGGCTCTCGCTGTTTGCCGGCGTCGTCATTATCGGCGGCACCATTATCGGTGCAGGCATGTTTTCTTTGCCGGTGGTAATGTCCGGGGCGTGGTTCTTCTGGTCACTGGTGGCGCTGGTCTTCACCTGGTTCTGTATGCTGCACTCCGGTCTGATGATCCTCGAAGCCAACCTTAACTACCGCATCGGCTCAAGCTTCGACACTATCACTCGCGATCTGCTGGGCAGAGGCTGGAACCTGGTTAACGGGGTGTCGATTGCCTTTGTGCTCTATATCCTGACCTACGCCTATATCTCCGCCAGCGGAGCGATTCTGCATCACACCTTCTCTGAGCTGTCGCTGAACGTACCTGCGCGTATGGCTGGATTTGTCTTTGCGCTGGCGGTGGCGTTTATTGTCTGGCTGAGCACCCGCGCAGTCAGCCGGATGACCGCCATTGTACTGGGCGCGAAAGTGATCTCTTTCTTCCTGACCTTTGGCAGCCTGCTGGGACACGTCGAGCCGACAACCCTGCTGAACGTCGCGGACGGCAGCGCCAGCTATATGCCATACCTGCTGATGACGCTGCCGTTCTGCCTGGCCTCATTTGGCTATCACGGCAATGTCCCCAGCCTGATGAAGTATTACGGTAAAGATCCGCGTACCATTATCCGCTGCCTGGTATACGGCACGCTGCTGGCGCTGGGGCTGTACGTTATCTGGCTACTGGCGACGATGGGCAATATTCCACGTGCGGACTTTATCGGTATCGCGGAAAAGGGCGGTAATATTGATGTGCTGGTACAGGCTCTGAGTGGGGTGCTGAATAGCCGCAGTCTGGATCTGCTGCTGGTGGTGTTCTCAAACTTTGCGGTGGCCAGCTCCTTCCTTGGTGTGACGCTGGGCCTGTTTGATTATCTGGCGGACCTATTTAGTTTTGACGATTCCGCCATGGGACGTTTTAAAACCGCGCTGCTGACCTTTGTTCCGTCCATGATGGGTGGTCTGCTGTGGCCAAACGGTTTCCTCTATGCTATCGGCTACGCGGGGCTGGCGGCAACCATCTGGGCGGCGATTGTTCCTGCGCTGCTGGCAAGCGCTTCGCGTAAACGCTTTGGTAGCCCGACGTTTCGCGTCTGGGGTGGCAAGCCGATGATTGTCCTGATCCTGCTATTTGGGTTCGGTAACGCGGTTATCCATCTATTGTTGAGCTTCGATCTGCTGCCGGTATATCGATAAATTTCTGGCCCTCTCCCTCGGGGAGAGGGCGTAAAGCTTATCCCAGCACTTCCTCTTTTACCTGCATTGCCAGCTCAAACGAGTGCAGACGCGCCTGGTTGTCGAAGATTTGCCCGTTAACCATAATCTCATCGGCCTGGGTCTCTCGCAGCACCGACTCCAGCCCGTGGCGCACTTTCGCCTTATCACCCACCAGCGACATGCTCAGCGCCTGCTGCACGCCATACTGCTCTGAAGGCGACCAGAAGCTATCGATATTCTCAATCGGCGGCGGAAGCTGGCCGGTTTCACCGCGCCTAAGCTTCACAAATGCCTGCTGCATTGAGGTAAACAGGAATTCCGCATCGCGGTTGCTGTCTGCAGCAATGATGTTGATGCAGACCATCGCATACGGTTTCGCCAGGCGTCCGGATGGTTTGAAGTTGGTCCGGTACAGATGCAGGGCCTGGAACAGCATGTCCGGCGCGAAATGAGAGGCGAAGGCGAAAGGCAGGCCGAGCTGCGCGGCGAGCTGAGCGCTATACAGGCTTGAGCCCAGCAGCCAGACCGGGACTTTCTCACCGTAGCCAGGGACCGGACGCACGTGCGGATGCGGATCGCGAGCGTCAAACCAGTCCACCAGCTCCGCTACGTCGCGGGGGAAGTTGTCGACGTCACCGCTCATATGACGGCGCAGCGCCATCATTGTGCGCTGGTCGCTGCCCGGTGCGCGGCCAAGCCCGAGATCGATACGCCCGGGATAGAGCGTATTCAGGGTGCCGAACTGCTCGGCAATCACCAGCGGGGAGTGGTTAGGCAGCATTACGCCACCGGATCCGAGGTGCAGCGTCGTCGTATTAGCCGCCAGATAGCCAATCAGCACCGACGTTGCGGCGCTGGCGATACCGGTCATATTGTGGTGTTCCGCCAGCCAGTAGCGGCGGTAGCCGCGCTTTTCCGCGAGGTGGGCAAGATCCAGCGAGTGCGAAAAGGCGTCCCGGGCGGAGGAACCCTGAGGGATCGGCGCCAGGTCCAGCACCGAAAAAGGAATAGTTTTATCAGTCATAACGGCTCACTTTGTTACAGCATGGTCATCAGATTGAAAGTCTTCTTCCAGCCTGGCGTATTCATGGCGATTTGCGAATCGCTGGCCAGAAAAGCTGCACCTTTCATACTGCATTAAAAAATGACGAAGCCTGTTAACAAAGTGAGCCTTTTCTACGCCTGAAGCTCCAGCCCGGCCAGCCGTTTCCAGTAACCGTTACAGTCGCTGTTTGCCGCCAGCGCCAGCGGGGCCTCGCCCTGTTCATTCGCGCGGAACGCATCGAGCATGGCGAAGGTATCGTTACCCATCGGCGACAGGCGGACCATATCTACCAGTCCCTGCATTGAGGTCAGTTCATTGCCAAGGTTGTAGACATATCCGCTCATGGTCTGAATGCCGTTGAGCACAAATACCTGCTGATTTTCCTGCGACAGCATACTGCGACCCTGCGGATACTTGATGCAGCAGGTTTCGCACTCGTCTTTGGGGCGGTCTTCCGAGCGGGCGGTAAAGCAGCGCGCCGAATACGCCAGCGGCAGATGGCCGTAGCTCAGCACTTCCACTTCGAAACGATCGCGAATACCTAACTCATCGCACTGCTCCAGCAGATTGATCAGCCAGTCGCGGGACAGCTCCACCGGCATACACCAGCGCACCATCCCCTGTTTGTGCAGCAGGCGCAGCGTCACGGCGTTGTAGCAGTTCAGCGCATGACCAGCGACAAACGGTAGTCCGCGTTCGGCACAGAGGTTCACCACGCCGAGATCGCTGGCCTCAAGAAGGAATTCGCCGTTATCCACATAGCGTTTAAGTTCGTTGATCTCGGAGGACGCCTGCACCAGCGCCAGAGTGGAGAGCACCACCTGTTTGCCGCTGGAGGCCAGATTCTTGGCCATATCCAGCCAGTCGCCCACTTTGGTGGCGCGGCGTTTGCTGCACACGGCTTCGCCGAGATAAATCACGTCCGCGCTGGAGGATGCGGCCTGCTGGTAAAAATCGTCCAGCGTCTGTTTTGGCCAGTACCAGAGCACCGACCCTAAAGAGTATTTCATTGGATTTCTCACTGCCATTTACGGTGGTAAGCGCCGAGGGTGGTTTGGCTGCCTTCCGACATCGCGCCGAGGGTATCCATCCAGGCAACCTGCAGTGCAAAGTTCTGCGGATCCGCCATACAACGGTCGATGGCCTGACGCCAGACTTTGGCCACCTGACTGACATAAGCCGGGCTGCGCTGGCGGCCTTCGATTTTTACCGAGGCAATATTTGCCGCCAGCAACTCGGGCAGCAGCTCCAGCGTGTTGAGGCTGGTTGGCTCTTCCAGCGCGTGGTAGCACTCTCCATCGACCAGATAGCGACCTTTACACAGGGTGGGATAACCTGCGTTTTCCCCGTCCTGATAGCGGTCGATCAACACCTCATTCAGCCGCGACTCCAGGCCTTCCGGCGTTTGCTGCCAGCGCACGAAGCGGGCGGGCGAGCAGGCTCCAACGGTATTCGGCGACTCGCCGGTAAGCCAGGAGGAAAGATAGCAACGTCCTTCGGCCATAATGCACAGGCTGCCGAAGGCGAAGACCTCCAGCGGTACCGGCGTGACGCGCGCCAGCTGTTTCACCTGATGGATGGAGAGTACGCGCGGTAAGACCACGCGGGAGACATCGAAATGACGGTGATAGAAGCGAATCGCCTCTTCATTGGTGGCAGAGGCCTGAACGGAGACGTGGCGCTCAATATGCGGATAGCGTTCTGCGGCATACTCCAGCATGGCGAGATCGGCGAGGATCAGCGCATCGGCACCGAGCTGTGCGGCCATATCCACCGCCCGCTGCCAGCGAACGTAGCCATCCGGGTGGGCAAAGGTGTTAATCGCGATATGCAGCTTACGCCGGTGCTGATGCACAAAATTAACGGCTTCCTGCAGTTTTTTCTCGGTAAAATTCAGACCGGCGAAATGACGGGCGTTAGTGTCATCTTTCAGTCCGATATACACCGCATCGGCACCGTTTTCGATGGCCGCCTTCAGCGCCGGGATATTGCCGGCAGGGCAGAGCAGCTCCATAGTTTATCCTGACGTTGCGGGGCCGTTTCGACCCCTGTGCCCCGTAAGGGCATAAGTGTTAATGAACTGCGATTTTAGTTAACTCTTGCGCGACAATTTTTGATTTGAGGCAGCTAATCGCGTATTGATCATGGCATTCATGCGATCAATGGATGATGCAATTGTTGATTTACGCCGCTATGTGGTTTATTTGATATGGCAAAATAGCGTCACTTAATGTTCAGGGAGTAAAGCTCGTGTTGGATAAACTGCGTTCGCGTCTGGTTCACCTTGGCCCTTCTTTGATGAGCGTGCCGGTTAAGCTGACGCCCTTTGCCTTAAAGCGTCAGGTTCTGGAGCAACTGCTGGGCTGGCAGTTCCAGCAGGCGCTGGAAGACGGCGAGCTGGCGTTCCTTGAAGGACGCTGGCTGAGCATTGATGTGCGCGATATCGGCCTGAAATGGTACACCTCAGTGGAAAACGATCGCCTGATCGTCAGTGATTCTGCCGAGGCTGACGTCAGCTTCAGCGCCGACGCCAGCGACCTGCTGCTGATTGCTGCGCGTAAACAGGATCCGGATACGCTGTTCTTCCAGCGCCGTCTGACCATTGAAGGAGATACGGAGCTTGGGCTGTACGTCAAAAACCTGATGGATGCTATCGAGCTGGAGCAGATGCCAAAAGCGCTACGCGTGGGGCTGCTGCAGCTAGCGAATTTCGTCGAGGCGGGGCTTTCTCAGCCGCCTGCAGGCAAACACACTTCGGTAGGTGAGGCATGTTAATTCGAGTAGAGATACCCATCGATGCACCCGGCATTGATGCACTGCTGCGGCGCAGCTTTGGCGGCGAGAGTGAGGCCCGGCTGATCCACGATTTGCGTGAAGACGGCTTGCTGACGCTTGGCGTGGTGGCAACGAATGATGAAGGCCAGGTCATTGGCTATGCGGCGTTTAGCCCGGTGGCTATCGACGGGGAAGATCGCCAGTGGGTGGGTATGGTGCCCGTGGCTGTCGATGAGCACTATCGCGGCCAGGGGATTGCGCGCCAGCTGGTCTATGAAGGGCTGGATTCGCTCAACGAGTTTGGTTACGTCGCGGTGGTGACGCTGGGGGAACCAGAACTCTACGAGCGTCTGGGGTTTGAGAAAGCCACGCTCCACGACCTGCGCTGCCGCTGGCCGGACACGGAAAATGCATTCCTGGTCCATCGTCTGGCGGACGATGCATTTGACGGTGTCAGCGGGCTGGTGGAGTACCACTCGCACTTCGATCGCCTTTAAGCCCTGAGAGCAGCGCCTCAAAACTGCCGTCTCCGGCAACGAGGCGCTCTTTCTGGCGCTTGGTTAATTGCTTAATGCGGTATTCCAGCCGCAGCGCCAGCCCCCGCTCGCCGACTTCGGCATAAAAGGCCAGCGTCAGCCCCTCTTTGCCCCGCAGCGCTTTTGCGCCTTTGCCCGCCTGATGCTCTGTCAGACGCCGCTGCACGTCGGTGGTGATCCCGGTGTAGAGCGTATTGTCATCCGTGCGGATAAGATAAAGAAACCAGCCCACCGTCGCGCAATCCCATATGTTAAGGTGGACGCACCATAACATGAGGGAGAGGAAAGATGGAAACCCTGGCTGCCATCGGCCGATGGTTGGCGAAACAACATGTGGTGAGCTGGTGCGTCGCGAAAGAAGACGAACTCTGGTGCGCAACGGCCTTCTACCTCTACGATCCGCAACGCGTGGCTTTTTATCTGCTCAGTGAAGAACATACCCGCCATGCACAGATGAGCGGCGACCGCGCGCAAGTGGCGGGTACGGTCAACGGCCAGCCAAAAACCGTGGCGCTGATCCGCGGCGTGCAGTTTACCGGAGAAATCCGCCTTATGGGGAAAGAGGAAAGCACGGCGCCGCGTTCGCGCTACAACCAACGCTTTCCGGTGGCCCGCGCAATGTCAGCGCCGATGTGGGAAATTCGCCTGAGCGAAATCAAATTTACTGACAATACGCTGGGCTTTGGTAAAAAGCTCCACTGGATCCGGGATTCAGACGCCCAGGATACGTAGCGCTTCGCGGTTAAAGGCCGGAAGATCGTCAGGCGTGCGGCTGGTCACCAGCTGCTCCTGGTCAACAACCACCTCCTGGTCATAAAAGTCGCCTCCGGCGTTTTTTACGTCCACGATAATCGGTTTCACCGCCGTCAGCTTGCGGCCGCGCACGGCATCCGCGCTAATCAGCAACTGCTGACCGTGACAAATAGCGAAGACCGGCTTGCCGGTGCTGACAAAATCGCGGGTAAAGGTCACAAAGCGATCGTCCCCGCGCAGATGATCCGGCGAATGTCCGCCCGGCAGCAGCAGGGCATCAAAATCCGCCGGGCGTACCTCATCGATACTTTTATCAATGGTTACGCTCGCATCGCCTTTTTTCCCTCGCACAGTTTTTCCCGCCTGCTTCTCTATGGTGATAACCTCATGACCGGCCAGCGTAAACTCATGGGCCGGAGAGGTGAACTCTGAATCTTCAAATTCGTCGGTGATCAGGACAGCAATTTTTTTGCTCATCATTCCTCCGTTGTTCTGGCTTCAATGGCAGGGTTATCCATACTGATAACCAAAGAGAACTGTAAGCCTGGTTCAGCAGGCTGACATTGCAAGGCGGAATCCTCTGCAAAAGGAGACTATATGGAACGCGTATTACTGACGGGAGCAACCGGCCTGGTGGGCGGTCACTTACTGCGGATGCTGGTCAACGCACCGGGCGTAACCGCTATTTCAGCGCCCACGCGCCGTCCGCTGGACGAGTTTACCGGCGTCTGTAACCCGCACGACCCGCAGCTGACGGATGCGCTGGCGCAGGTTCAGGAGCCTGTAGATACCGTTTTTTGCTGCCTGGGGACCACGCTTCGCGACGCGGGTAGTAAAGAGGCTTTTATCCATGCGGATTACACCCTGGTGGTGGATACCGCGCTGGCCGGGTTACGGCTGGGGGCTCGCCATATGCTGGTGGTCAGTGCCATGGGGGCGAATGCCCGCTCGCCGTTTTTCTATAATCGCGTCAAAGGCAAAATGGAAGAGGCGCTGATTGCGCAAAACTGGCCCAAGCTGACGATTGCGCACCCTTCAATGCTGCTGGGAGAGCGGGACAAATCACGGCTGAACGAATCCCTGCTGGCACCGTTATTCCGGTTGTTACCCGGCAATCTGAAGGCCATTGCCGGGCGCGACGTTGCCCGCGCTCTGCTGCGTCAGGCGATGACGCCGGAAGGTGATGCGGTGACCGTGCTGACGTCCTCGAGGCTGCGGTTGCTGGCTCGCGATTAAATATTGCCAGCGATTAATAAGGCGGCGTAGTATTCACACTTTGATAACATCCTTATTCTTATGCTGGATATACTATGATCGCCCAACCTGCATCCCCGGTGGCTTCCACACGTGAGTGGTGGAAACCCGCGCTCTTTTTCCTCGTTGTCATCGTCGGTTTGTGGTTTGTGAAATGGCAGCCCTATTACGGTAAGGCCTTCACCGCCGCAGAGACACACAGTATCGGTAAATCCATTCTCGCCAACGCGAATAACAGCCCGCTCCAGGCGGCCTGGGATTATGCAATGGTTTACTTCCTTGCCGTCTGGAAAGCCGCTGTGCTGGGTGTTCTGCTCGGCTCATTGATTCAGGTGCTGATCCCACGTGACTGGTTGCTGCGTACGCTGGGGCAGCCGCGTTTTCGCGGCACCCTGTTCGGGACGCTGTTTTCGCTGCCGGGCATGATGTGCAGCTGCTGTGCGGCCCCGGTGGTGGCAGGAATGCGACGTCAGCGCGTTTCAATGGGTGGGGCGCTGGCGTTCTGGATAGGCAACCCGCTGCTGAATCCGGCGACGCTGGTGTTTATGGGCTTCGTCCTGGGCTGGGAGTTTATGCTGATTCGCCTGGCCGCCGGACTGGTTACGGTTCTGCTGGTGGCATCGGTGGTTCAGAAATGGGTGAAGGAGACGGCGCCGCAGCTTGCTCCGGCGGAACTGGTTGAGCCTGTCGGGCCACAGGGTGGTTTTCTGCGCCGTTGGGGTCAGGCGCTGTGGGCGCTCTTCTGGAGTACTATCCCGGTCTACATTCTGGCGGTCCTGCTACTGGGTGCCGCGCGGGTATGGCTCTTCCCCCATGCGGAAGGTGCGGGGGATAACACGCTGCTGTGGGTGATTGCGATGGCGATCGTTGGCTGCCTGTTTGTCATCCCAACTGCCGCAGAGATCCCGATTGTGCAGACCATGATGCTGGCGGGAATGGGGATAGCGCCGGCGCTGGCGCTGCTGATTACGCTCCCGGCTGTGAGCCTGCCATCGCTGATTATGCTGAGAAAAGCCTTCCCGGCAAAAGCCCTGTGGCTGACCGGTGCGCTGGTGGCGCTGTGTGGCACGGTGGTGGGGGGCATTGCACTCATCGCCTGAGTGGCATAAGCGCAGAAAAAAAATGCCCGACATCGTCGGGCATTTTTTATTACTTCAGAATGGTAAAGGCGGTGGTGACGTGTGTGACACCGCTGACGCGGCTGGCGATATCCGCCGCAGACTGCGCTTCACGCTCGGTAACCAGTCCCAGCAGGAACACCTCACCGTTCTCGGTGGTCACCTTCACGTTAGAGGATTTCACTTGATCGCTGCCCAGCAGCTGGGAGCGGACTTTTGTGGTGATCCAGGTATCCGTTGAGGCGGTACCGAGACCTACCGGCTGCCCCTGGCGGATCTCGTTATAAACTTCAGTTGCACCGTCCACGCCTACGGCGATTTGTTTCGCGCGCGCGGAGAGATCGCTGGTCGGTGCTTGTCCTGCCAGCAGGACTTTGCCCTGGTAAGCGGTAACGTTAATACGCGCCTGTTTCTTGATTTGTTCATCTTTTGCCAGCGCGCTGTTTACGCGTAGCTCCAGGGTGCCGTCATCGACCTGCGTACCAACGGTACGTGGATCGGTGGCGGTTTTTGTGGCGACTGCGGCGCTGCCGACAACCACGGCGCCAACACATCCCTGTAGCAGTAAGGCGGAAATAAGGACTGCGAGGGGCGTTAATGCCTTCATGTGTACTCCTTAATCATCCTGGTGAGGAAAAAGCGTATTATCAATCAAATCGCATAAGCAATTCACCGTCAGCATATGCATCTCCTGGATCCTTGCGCTGCGGTGGGAAGGAATACGAATTTCGACATCCTGAGGCCCGAGCAGTCCGGCAAGTTCACCGCCGTCATAGCCAGTGAGCGCCACAATCGTCATATCACGCGTCACCGCGGCTTCCACAGACTTAACGATATCACGGCTGTTGCCGCGGGTTGAGATCGCCAGCAGCACATCACCGGCGTGGCCCAGCGCGCGTACCTGTTTGGCATAGATCTCATCGTGCAGACGATCGTTGGCGATCGCTGTTAAGACCACGTTATCGGTATTAAGTGCGATCGCCGGTAAACCGGGACGCTCCGTTTCGAAACGGTTGATCATACTGGCGGCGAAATGCTGCGCGTTCGCGGCAGAAGTGCCGTTGCCACAGCACAGGATCTTGTTGCCGTTGAGCAGCGACTGCACCAGCGTCAGGGCTGCGCGAGAAATGGCGTCGGGCAGCGCTTCCGCTGCGGCGATCTGGGTCTGAATGCTTTCGGTAAAGCACACTTTAATTCGTTCGAGCACGGTATCCCTTTAATCAGGCATTGTCGCCAAAGGCGTTCTGCAGCCATTCAATATGATTTCCGGTGAAGGCTACCACATCGAACCGGCAATCCACAGTCTCAAAACTCCCATTCTGACGGGCCAGCCAGTGCCGGGCTGCCAGCAGGAGTCGCTGCTTTTTGCGTCTGTCGACGCTGGCGGCAGCACCACCGTACGCGTCGCTACGGCGAAAACGCACCTCAACGAAGACGGTGGTTCCCGCTTGTTTCATAATCAGATCGATTTCGCCGCCGCGCTCGCGCACATTGGCGGCGATAAACCGCAGTCCTTTCTCTTCCAGCCAGCAGCGCGCCTGTCTTTCGCACGCGTCGCCGGAGGCTTTTCGGGTCAGCTTGCCGGGACGATCTGCCCCTGCTGGTAAGTGAGCCATGACAACTTCCTGTTGATTACGCAGTTCTGAGCGCTTGAGAGATCCCCGGTATTGCCCGTAATGGTAAAGCCAGGCACCTGGCGCATCTCGGAGAAATGGTTTGCCAGCGTCCAGGCATCCACACCCATCGCGTACAGGCGAGCCAGCGAGTAGTCGTTACCCACGGCGCTCAGCGCCTGCTGCATCAACTGAGGGTTATTACCGGCCAGCATCGGGATTTCGCTAAACTGCAGGCCTTCCATTTCCAGACGGAAATCCGGGCCGGCATTGCTCTGCGCGCTGCGGGAGCTGGCATACAGGGTGACGTTGCTCTGGCTGCCGTTGCGCATGGCGATCATCGGTTTGATCAGCGTGATCTCATCCGGCGTCGCCAGAATATAGGCGGCATCAACCTTGCCGCTGCCGACGATCTGCGCCTCGGTTGGCGCTGCCGGAATCGTCAGGCCGCCGATGGTGACGCCCTGCTGCTGAGGCAGGCTGGCGCTTACCGGGCTGCCGGTCATGGCAATGCCGGTACCGCCGTTAATGCCCATTTTCAGCTCGGCCGTGGAGCCAAATTTCTGCTGCAATACGGTGCTGCCGCCCAGCTTGTGCCACTCTTCGGCAAAGGCATTAGTCACGCGTTCGCCCAGTGCGCTATGCGGTACCAACACCAGCGGAGACTGCTTACCCTGCTCGTGAATATGACGGGCGGCATCGCGGGCTTCGTCTTCCGGTGACAGAGCGAAATAGCAAATATTCGGACGATATTCGGTCGCTTCAGGCTGGTTCAGGGCCAGCACGTTCAGCGCGGTCTGGCTCTTCATCAGCTCTTCGACGTTGTTTTTCAGCAGCGGACCAACCACGATGCTGGCACCGTCCTGCTGCACCTGATTAAGCACCTGATCCAGAGACTGGGCGCTGGTGTCATAAATTTTCAGCTCGGCACCTGGATTGGCCGGCGTTGTGGCGACGGTCTGGCCTGTGGTGGCTGGCTGCGCCACAGCGGTATCCGCCGGTGGAGTCTGTGGCTGTTCATTGGTCAGATCGGCGGTGGATGCCTGAGCAGGGCTGGCAACATCGCCATCGTTCTGTGCGACAGGCTGGGCCTCGACGGCAGCAGGCTGCGGCGCAGAAACGGGGGAGACCGGCAAAGTACCGGCGTTTTTCGCCGCCTCAAAGCCCTGCTGGATGGTCTTACCAAAGACCGACGCCTGGCCGTTCAGCGGCAGCAGCAGCGCGATCTTATTGGTGGAGGCCGGCTGGAAATTCTGCGCGCCAGTCAGAGGCGTCGGCAGCATAGTCGCACCCGGATTCTGCGGGTAGCGCGTCTGCCAGTCGGCGATACCGGCCTTCAGCATATCTGGATCGTTACGGTTTTCAGACCAGACGCGCTGAAGATCCAGCCATCCTTGCAGCACATTCTCATCGGCGTTGATCACCAGCGACTGCACCTGCTGTGGACTCATGCCGGTAAGGGCCTGCCAGGTGGCATCGATATTTTTCTGTTTGTCTGCGGCGACCAGCAGCGGCTGCTGGGCAATCAGGGCGCGGAGCAGGGTCAGGGACGGGCGTCCTTCTGCGGTGACGATCACCGCCTGCCAGTAGCGGCGCTGCTGATTCTGATCGAGGTCGGTCGGTTTCAGATTGTTCAACCGTTCCTGCGCGCCGGGATAGTCGCGCTGGGCGACTTTGATCTCAATGGCCAGCAGGGCCTGTTCACGCTGCTGAGCGTCGTTGAGCTCCTGTGGGAGCTGATTAAACAACTCAAGCGCTTTCTGACCCTGGCCTTCGTTCAGCAGTGCACGAATGGCAAGTAATTGCCAGTTGGACTTGCTATCATTTGCGCTTTGCTGCATCTGCTGCAGATAAAAGCCGGAGTCAGCTTTGGCTGTTCCCTCCAGATGCGCCGCGCTTTGGTCGGTGGACTGAGTGCCACAGCCGGCAAAAAGCAAACCCGCCAGAACGACCGACAGGCAGCGTGCAGTGCTAGAACGGAAAAATGTAGACGGTACCATACTGTATCCAGTTATTTTTTTACCCAATGCTCAATATTAAATCGGCAATACGGACGAAACAATGAAACAACACCAATCTGCAGAGAATTCTCAAGGTCAGCTGTATATTGTACCCACACCGATCGGGAATCTGGCGGATATCACACAGCGCGCCTTGGCAGTGTTGCAGGACGTCGATCTGATTGCTGCCGAAGATACCCGCCATACGGGTTTGCTGTTACACCATTTTGCAATTAATGCCCGTTTATTTGCGCTGCACGACCATAACGAGCAGCAAAAAGTCGAAACATTGCTGGCAAAACTGAAGGAAGGGCAAAATATTGCCCTTGTCTCCGATGCGGGCACGCCGCTGATTAACGATCCTGGCTACCATCTGGTGCGCACCTGCCGCGAAGCCGGGATCCGCGTTGTGCCGCTGCCTGGCCCCTGCGCCGCCATTGCCGCGCTGAGCGCCGCCGGTCTGCCGTCGGACCGCTTCTGCTATGAAGGCTTCCTGCCGGCGAAGTCGAAAGGCCGCCGCGATACGCTCAAAGCACTGGAAGAAGAGACCCGCACGCTGATTTTCTATGAATCCACCCACCGCCTGTTAGACAGCCTTGAGGATATCTGTACGGTACTCGGCCCGAACCGCTATGTGGTGCTGGCCCGCGAGCTGACAAAAACCTGGGAGTCTATCAACGGTGCGCCGATCGGCGAACTGCTGGCGTGGGTCAAAGAAGATGAAAACCGCCGCAAAGGCGAAATGGTGCTGATCGTCGAAGGACATAAAGCGCAGGAAGAGGAGCTTCCCGCCGACGCGCTGCGTACTCTGGCGCTGCTGCAGGCGGAGCTGCCCCTGAAAAAAGCCGCAGCGCTGGCTGCTATGATCCATGGTGTGAAGAAAAACACGCTCTATAAGTATGCGCTGGAGCAGCAGACACAGTAAGAACCTAAGCCGCTACCGGTCGCACGGGGGAGCGGCTCAGGTCCCCCGTGCCGCTTATTTACAGAATCCCCAGCGCAGAACCCGCGATCGCCAGTATGAAGGTGACGGCAATTAGCAGGACGGGATGCGCTTTTTTCACCCGCAGCAGATAGTACATCAGCAGGGTGTAGCCCATCGGTAAAATGTTCGGGAACACTTTATCAAAGAAGTCCTGCTGCAGCGCAACGCTATGGGTGTCGTCGATAGCAAAGGTGGTGACGACGTTAATATGCACATAGGACGCTATCAGGCCGCCAATCACCGTAATTCCGAGTATCGTCGCCGAGCGGGCGATCGTTTGCGAGTGCTCCCTTACCTTATCTATCGCTTTTATCCCCACCGTATAACCGACATGCGTCCAGCCCACGCGCAGGAAGAAGATAGCCAGGTATACGGCGAAGAACAAAACTGGTCCCAGCAGGTTGCCCTGGCTGGCAAAGGAGGAGCAGATCCCGGCCATAATCGGCAGCAGGGTAAACCAGAAAATAGCATCGCCAATCCCGGCGATAGGGCCGAAAAGCGCCACTTTCAGACCCTTGATGGTGCTGCGGTTTTCGCCTTTCTCCTCCATGGAGATCAACAAGCCCATCAGAAACCCTACCAGGTTAGGGTGTGTGTTAATAAATTCCAGATTGTCCTTCATGGCGGCGCTAAGGCCTGCTTTATCGCCTTTGTAGATCTTTTTCAGGATCGGCAGCATCGCCCAGGTAAAACCGCCTGCCTGCATACGTTCGTAATTAAAACTGGCCTGTAGCAGAGAAGAACGGAATCCCAGGCGAGTAATATCTTTTTTACTGATTTCAGATCCCATTGCTGTAATCCTCATTATCGTTTTTCGGTGTCGCTGCCTGCGGCTGCGCGGTATTTTTTGCTCTGCTATTAAAGAAGTCATAAACCGCGAACCCGGCACCTAAAACGGCGACCGGCAGCAGGTTGCTGACCTGGATGTAGCAAACAAATAGGAAACCGGCAATAAGGTAAGGAATGTACTGCGCCTTGAACATCACGCGCAGCAGCAGTCCGAAACCGACCGCTGGCAGAATACCACCCGCCACTTCAAAGCCGTGCGTCAGCCAGGCCGGCATCGTTTTTACCAGCGCCTGCATTGCGCCCTGAGCGAGGTAAGTACAGAGAAAAGCGATAACCGCGTAGCTACTGGCGACAATCAGCGTGGTGGTCCAGTTCAGCCGGGCAAACGCTGCCGTATTGACCTCTTTCGCGCACTTGTCGGCTTTGGACATAAACAGGGAAAATGCCGAATAGAAAAACAGAATGACATACTGCATCAACAGGCTAAACGGCAGAGCGAGTCCGATGGCGGTTTTCGCATCCACGCCGGTGGACCAGGCGATTACCGTGGTCATGACCCCTGCCATAATTGGGTTAGGCGGTTGTACGCCTCCGGCAGGCGTCAGGCCAGCAAAGGCCAGTTCGGTCAGCCCACCGGTGATCAAACCGATCTGGATATCACCCAGAATCGCCCCGGTCAGGGTACAAACGATAATCGGCCGAAAAAGAAAAAGTGCTTCCAGCCAAAAATCTATCCCCAGAAAAAAGACTAATGCGGCCAGAGATATCCCCTGAATAAGTGTTATTTCTTGCATTTTGTTGCCTCGTAATGGTTATTTCATCGAGGAAAATATCGAGACCCGGTAATTAGTCAGGAATACCCTCTTTGGCATCGCCAGGTACGTCCTGAATAAATATGTTAACGCCGCTATGTTTGATAAACCGCAGGTCATCTAAATCGCTTGTATCGACATAAACCTTACTGCTGAGCTGTTTTTTTCCTGCGGAGAAATGCATATTCCCGACATTGACATCGTTTAACGGCACGCCGCCTTCCAGCAGCTTTCTGACAATATCCGGCGTGCGGCATATCAGAAAAATCTTCTGATGCGGCGCGGCTTTTGCGATGATGGCGATCGTTTTCTCAATCGAAAAAAAACGAATGCCAAAACCATAGGTGTCGGCGGTGATGCCCATAAGTTTTTGTTGTATTTCGTCTTTTGCTACCTCGTCGTCAACGACGATCAGCAGATTAGCGCCAATGGTCGACGTCCAGGTAACACCAACCTGTCCATGTACCAGACGGTTGTCGATACGGGTTAATAAAATATTGGGAGTATTCATATTCATTCCTGCCTGTATTTCACTATCGGTGACACCTTGTTAAAATAATATGATTGCGTCTTCTTTATGCAACGGATGTCGGGTCGGTCACTAATTTATTTGCCGATCCACAGACGTTGATTTTGCTTTTTACCACCTCTTTCATGGCATCCATACCGACCCGCATGTAATATCGTGGGTCATTGCCTTGCGGATGTTCGGTGAACCACTGTTTGACGGCATCGGCAAAAGCGATTTTCAACTCCGTCGCTACGTTCACTTTGCAGATGCCAAGCTCAATAGCGCGTCTTACGAACTCATCCGGTACATCACTTGCGCCATGCAGTACCAGCGGCACGTCGAGCAGGTCGCGAATGTCCCCCAGCCGCTGAAAATCAATTTTGGGGCGTTTGGTATAAAGCCCGTGGGAGGTACCAATGGCGACGGCAAGGCTGTCGACACCCGTCAGTTCGACGAAGCGTTTCGCTTCCTGTGGATCGGTCAGAAATGTGCTTTCCGCATCGACGCTCATATCATCTTCCACACCGCCCAGACGTCCCAGTTCAGCTTCTACGCTGCAGTCGTGCTGGTGGCAGAAGTCCACCACTGATTTAACCAGTTTGACATTCTCATCGAATGGGAAGTGGCTGCCATCGATCATGGCGCTACGCACGCCAGCGTTGACCTTGTGACGTATATCGGCCAGCGATTCATGGTGATCGAGATGCAGCGCCAGCGGCATGTCGTAGGTGCTGGAATAGGCGCTGCATAAGGCGTAGATCTCCTCAAGGGCGATATGTTTAAAGGTGCCCGGCGTGCCCGCGAGGATCACTGGCGATCGCATTTCGCTGCATGCTTCGAGGATCGCCTGGATGGTTTCGGCGTTATGGATATTGAAGGCCGGCACCGCATAGCCTCTGGCCTGCGCATCCAGAAGAAGGTATTTGGTGGAAATAATGCTCATGATGCGATCCTCTTACGCCTGCCATGGATGAATAATAACGCCCTGTACCACGCGGTTAACCGTACCGCTGGCCGATGGGGTGTCTGGCGTATTGCCGACGCTGATGGACTGCGTAAGTGCGAATACCTGCGCGTACATCAGGAAGCAAAACGCCTGCTCAATGTCGATAAAGGTGCGCGATGGGGGCAGCAGAATATGCGGGCCTTGCGTAATGATGGCCTCGGCATCCGCAGCGATGGCCACTACGCGCATTGCCTGGCCATCGCGGCGCAGTTCCGCCAGCAAATCGAGATCGTACTGACGCGTATAGGGATGGCTGGAGACAAATACCACCACCAGCGTTTCGCTATCGACCAGCGATTTCGGGCCGTGGCGGAAGCCGGTCGGGGAGTCGTAGAACGCAGCCAGCTTACCGGCGGTCAGCTCCAGCACTTTTAGCGAAGACTCGCGCGCCGCGCCCTGCAATCCGCCGCTGCCGAGATAAACGACCCGTTTCCACGGCGCGTTGCCGAACACGCCGCGGCTGAAGTCGCCAAGCGAGGCGAGGATCGCCTCGCAGCGATCCGCCACGGCGCGGAAGGTCTTAGCATTGATAACCTCAGGGGCGAATACCGCCAGGCAACTGGCCATCATGGTGGTGATGCTGCTGGTCATTGCAAATCCGCGATCGTGTGTTTCAACTGGCATCAGCAAAGAAAAGGCGTTATCGCTGCCGATCGCGTTTTGATAGAGGCTACCGGCTTTGTTGCAGGTAATCGACAGGTGCCAGCACTCCGGCACAAACTGGTTAGCCAGCTCGACGGCGGCGACGCTTTCCGGACTATTGCCGGAACGGGCAAAGGAGACCAGCAGCAGCGGATACGCGGCGCTCAGGTAATCCATCGGATTGGTAACCAGATCGGTGGTTGGTACGACGCTAACGTTTTTCCCGGTGTGGCGTGATAGCCATGCGGCGATAATGTCGCCGATAAAAGCGGATGTACCTGCCCCGGTCAGTACGATCCGTAGTTCATTTTTTCGCAGCAGGGGCGTGAGAAAACCGTCGATCGTTGAGCGGATCTCATCGATATTGTTGAGTGAGCGGAGCCAGCTCTCGGGCTGCTGGCGGATCTCTTCTTCTGTCCATGTGCCGGTTATTGCGGCTGTGGCAGTGTTGGTTTCTGGCATAACTCAGTCCTTAGTCGTGTGAATTCCACATCAGATGCTGGTAAGATAGTTAGTATCTTTCGTTTCGTTTCACTTCTCTCGCGTAATCAGTTGAATAAAATTTATATGAAAGAAATCGAAAGTTCAATGGAAGAAAAGAGAATAAAACGGAAAGTGTGATCGCAGAAGAAGATTTTTTTTATAACTTATTGATTTGTATTTTTATTATTTTAATATTTTCAGAGCGGTTAGTGGTATTTTGAAAGAGAAAAAGGCCTTACGGTTCAGCGCCGAAGGCCAATGTGGCATACAATGAAAGGGTCAGGAGGAGAGCCTTACTTACCCGAACGACAACGACTAAAAAGTGTTTATCAACTATGGCAGCGTTGCTACTGCCTCATATTCCTTCCTCAATGGAATTTTCCTCACGACAGCGCCCAAGCTCATCGACCAGGCTGGTGAGGCCTCGATGTCCGCACGCCAGCGCCTGGACACGAAACGCCTCGCTGCTCAGGCCTTCGCGATCCAGTACCATTTCCAGCAGTAGCTGTAGATTGGTACCGGTAATCACTTCGCTGCCCGGTTTGTGCATTGCCATCGTGGATGCCACGCGAAACGGCGTACCACCCAGAAGATCGGTCAGAAAGACGATATCTTCCTGTTTGTCTAGAGCCTCAATAGCCTGCTCAAGCTGCGAGGTAAGCAGCGCGGTAGTTGAGGTTTCCGGGAAATCAATGGCGATAAACTGGGGTTGTTCGCCCAGAATTTGCTGCATCGCTTTTTCCAGCCCGCTGGCGAACCCGCCATGACCGCAAAGAATAATGCCTAACATCTCAACCTCTTTGTTTTACAGGAAGTGACAGAATTTACCGACGACGCCCAGTAGTACTGTGATGCCAATAAGACGTAGCGGGCTCCAGCCGCGTCGCACCAGCCAGAACATGGTCAGGGTGTAGACCAGCGGCAGAAACGCGGGCATCAATTTGTCGATAACGTCCGTTTGCAGTTTTACCACCGCGTCGCCTGCAGTAATCTCCAGCGTGGTGCCAAGGCGGACATAGGTTGCGACCAGAGCGCCGATTACCGTCATCCCGACAATTGACGCCGCGTGTCCAACTTTCCGGGTATTGGCTTTAATCAGTGGAATCGCCGCAACGCCCATACGATAAGCATAGTGTGCCAGGCCAAAACGCAGGCTGAAGTGCACCACGTTAAACAGCAGAATAAAAACTACCGCGCCGAGTACCGATCCTTGCAGTGCCAGGCTTGCCCCTATACCACCACAAATCGGCAGCAGGGTAAGCCAGAACATCGCGTCGCCAATGCCACCGAGCGGTGCGCCCACGGCGATCTTGGTGCTTTGAATGCTGTTTACATCCTGCTTAGAGCGCTCCATCGCGAGGATGATGCCGATCACAAAGGTCACCAGAAACGGATGGGTGTTGAAGAACCCCATATGGCCTTTCATGGCGCGGGCCAGGTCGCGTTTATTGGTGTGGATCTTTTTCAGCGCGGGCAGCAAGGCGTATAGCCAGCCCGATGCCTGCATACGCTCGTAGTTGAACGAGGCCTGCAATAGCATGGAACGCCAGGCCACACGGTTAATCTCTTTTTTGCTCAGCTCCGCACCAATTTTCTGATCTTCATAGCTGTTTTCATTCACCTCTGCAGGCAGCGTCTTTTCGCTATCGGTAAAGCCTGGCAGGGTCGTTTGATTAGATGCCATCTTCGAATTCCTCTTTTTGTGCCGCAGGTGCAGCGGGTTGCGGAGATTGACGCAACAGGTCAATTAACGCCATTGCCAACGCCGCGGCAGCAATCGCCAGCACCGGCAGCTTTAGCCAGGCAGCGGCAACAAAACCGACAATAAAATAGGGGATGTAGACGTTTTTCATCATGATCTTCAACAGCACGGCAAAGCCGATGGCTGGCATGATGCCGCCCGCCACGCCGAGACCGTCGATCAGGCGTTCTGGCAGTACGCTAATGGCGGTTTTTGCATGCTCGGCACCAAAGTAAATCGGCAGAAAAGCGCAGAGGAAATAGAAGATTCCCAGCGCCAGTAACACCAGATAGTTGACCCGCTCAATTCCTTTGGTATCGGCATTCGCCGCCATTCGATCGCAGCGGGACATCACCCCTGACATCACTGAAAACAGAAAGGTGATCCCCATCTGCACTGCCACGGCGAACGGCACGGCGACGCCTACAGCGACATCAGGCTTCACGCCGGTGGTAATGGCGAAGCTGGCACCAACGATAGTGCCGATAATCACGTTTGGCGGCTGGGCGCCTGCTAAAGGGGCCAGGCCCATCCATACCAGCTCCAGCGTACCGCCGGTCAGAATACCGGTATGAAGATCGCCCAGAATCAGCCCAACCAGCGGTCCAAGTACTACCGGACGGTGAATATGGGTTAATCCGTTGAACATATCCAGACCGGCAATAAAAGCGAGCATACCCAGCGCCAAAGCCTGTAGTAGACTGATTTCCATTATTAATCCCTCAAAGTAGTTTAAAGAGATCCAACGCGGGTTCTGTCGGGACGCCCTGTATGAAGCAAGTCACCCCAGCGGCTTTCAGGCCGTTAAACGCCGCAATATCGTTAACGTCTACAGAGACCGTTTTGGCAATTTGCTGTTTGCCATTGGCGTAGTGCATATTTCCCACGTTGATACGGGTAACGGGCACGCCGCCTTCCACCAGCCTGAGAAAATCAGCTGGTGACCTGCAGACCAGCAAAATTTTCTGCCGGTCGGCGGCGAGATGAATGCTGTCGATGACTTTTTGCAGTGACCAGAAGCGCACGGCGACCCCTGCCGCGAGTACCATCTCCATCAGGTTTTGCTGTAGCGGATCTTCAGCGACCTCATCATTGGCCACCAGAACCAAATTTGCCCGCGCAAACCCGACCCACTGAACGCCGACCTGGCCGTGAATCAGTCGTTCGTCAATACGACTTAACACAATGTTTGGCATAACATTTTCCTCGTTATAGTTATCCGTTATGGGATGTAACGCTCTGGCATGCGGCGTGATACTGATGCAGTATGTCCTGAATATGGTCGATGATGAGTTCCCGCGGCGTCGCCTTGAGGGCCTTGTCGCGGATCTTAATGTACTGCAACGGCAGATACTGACTAATGAGCGGCAGCGGGATAGGTTTGTCTTCCAGATTACGAATCAGCCGTTCACACGCCTCATCAATTTGACTGTCCGGCCAGTAGTAGCGAACGCGGTCGGAGTAGCTGTAGCCGCGCGCCAGCCGACGCGCGGTGTCGTCGCCGTGATAGTGGCTTTGCCAGTACTCTGGATGGTCGAGCATCACTCTTTCCAGACGATGACGCAGGCCTGAGCAGGCTTCGGCGGGCAGAAGCTCTTCTTCAAGGGCGGCCAGTGAGAACAGGACTTCACGCAGGGCGAAGGTCAGCGCCGGGCCAACTTTGAGGATCGCGAAGTGATCTTTCACCAGTTGGCGCAGCATGTGCGGCCTTTGGTAGTCGGTGGAGTGCGCTTCAAATATCAGGGTGTCATAGCTTTCCACTATCGCGCTCAGCGCCACGGCCTTCTGAGGTTGATAGTCGATAATATGCGCGTGATCGAACTCGACCCCGGGTTGCACGACCAGCCCAATGACGCGCGGCCAGATAGCTTCCAGCCCCTGCTTTTCAAAGGCATGGCGGTGTGCTTGCAGGGTGGCGCGAGCCGCTTCGGGGGTGGTGACTTCCAGTGCCGTTAGCGTCTCGTGAGCGCCGCCGGGAACCGGTACTTCAGTACCAATTACATAGACCAGATCGGATTCGCCAAAGTGTTCGCGGCAGGTTTGTTCTGCGATTTTCGCCAGCCGCGCAGCGCGCCGGGCAACGATCGCATCGGTTAACGGCAGCGGATCGCCCTCGCAGGACATACTACAATCGAGGTGGATTTTCTTGAATCCTGCCGCGACATAGCTTTTGATCAGATTGTCCGCATGAGCCATTGCTTCGTCGGCGGGCTGGCTTTGCCAGCGATTAGGACCAAGATGATCGCCGCCTAAAATCAGCTGTGACTGTGGAAAACCGAGTGAATCGGCAAGTCGGCAGACGAAATCACGAAAATCGGCGGGCGTCATACCGGTATAGCCGCCAAATTGGTCGACCTGATTGGAGGTGGCTTCAATCAACAGCGGCGTATGGCTGGCGTTGGCGTAGCGTATTGCCGATTCAAGTACCAGTGGATGCGCGGAACAGACGGCATAAATCCCATTCGCATTCCCCCGTTTATGCCGTTGCACCATTTCAATCAGATGTTTCATTTTCTTCTTCCTGTCGGCTGGTTATGTTTGTTGTCTTTCGTTTTATTTCCTTTAATCCTGCTTTATGCGGTGATAAAAATAAAATGAAAGATTATGGTTTTCCGATCTGTTTCACAAAAGAAACATAATGAAAGATTTTCTGGCGCAACATGCTGAAAGGTATACCGAGGGGCAGGGCTTGCATTTCGGCAAAAGAAAGGCGTTAATAGTGCAAAAGAAATGAAACGAAAGATTATCTTAAGGATATTTATGAGTAGTACCGATTCTTCCGCGGAAAAGCGCATCACCGGTACCAGCGAAAGGCGAGAGCAGATTATCCAGCGATTGCGGCAGCAGGGAAGCGTGCAGGTTAACGATCTTTCCGTTTTATTCGGCGTCTCTACGGTGACTATCCGTAACGATCTGGCGTTCCTGGAGAAGCAAGGGATCGCCGTTCGTGCCTATGGCGGCGCGTTGATCTGCGATGTGTCCACGCCCGGCACAGAACCATCGGTGGCAGATAAAAGCTCGCTCAATACCGCCGTAAAACGCAATATCGCCCAGGCGGCCGCGGCGCTGATTAAGCCAGGACACCGCATTATTCTCGATTCCGGCACTACCACCTGTGAAATCGCCCGTATGCTGCGTCAGCATACGGATGTTATCGCCATGACCAACGGTATGAACGTCGCCAATGTATTGCTGGAGGCGGAAGGGGTGGAATTGCTAATGACGGGCGGTCATCTGCGTCGTCAGTCCCAGTCATTTTATGGCGATCAGGCCGAACACGCTTTGCAGAATTACCATTTCGATCTGCTATTTCTCGGTGTTGATGCCATCGACCTCGATCGCGGCGTGAGTACGCATAATGAAGATGAAGCGCGTCTTAATCGTCGAATGTGCGAGGTGGTAGAGCGAATTATTGTCGTCACCGATTCCAGTAAATTTAATCGCTCCAGCCTGCATAAGATTATTGATACACAACGGATTGATATGATTATCGTCGATGAGGGAATTCCGCAGGAATGTCTTGAAGGGTTACGCAAGAGTGGGATTTCTGTGACTCTGGTTAAGAGTTAAATGGCTGGCCTCACCGTCTCCCTGCGGAGGAGACGGTGAGGCATATATCATGTCACCGGCGCCGGGTTAAACACCGCCAGCTGGTTATGTAAGCCCCATTGATCGGAGAAGGTTTTCTTCTTGCCGCTGGCCACGTCGATAATAAAGTGAAACAGCTTCCAGCCCACATCCTCGATACTCTCTTCGCCGGTCGCGATGGTGCCCGCGTTGATATCCATCAGATCGAACCAGCGGTTCGCCAGCTCCGTACGGGTCGCCATTTTAATGACCGGTACTGCAACCAGGCCGTAAGGCGTGCCGCGACCGGTGGTGAATACCTGTACGGTGATGCCGGATGCTACCTGTTGCGTGCCGCAGACAAAGTCGCTGGCAGGCGTTGCTGCGTAGATCAAACCGCGTTTGGTTGGGCGCTGGCCCGGAGAGAGCACTTCTGAAATCGCGCTTTTACCCGATTTGGCGATAGAGCCCAGGGCTTTCTCAACCACGTTGGCCAGGCCGCCCTTTTTATTACCCGGAGACGGGTTGGCGCTGCGGTCAGTCTTGCCCATATCCAGATAGTTATCGTACCACTCCATCTCGTCCAGCAGGCGTTTACCCACTTCTTCGTTGATGGCTCGCGGTGTCAGCAGATGGATAGCATCGCGAACTTCGGTCACTTCAGAGAACATGACCGTACCGCCACAGCGGATCAGCAGGTCTGATGCGTAGCCAACGGCGGGGTTCGCCGTCACGCCGGAAAAGGCATCGCTGCCGCCACACTGCATCCCGACCACCAGTTCAGAAACCGGGCAGGTTTCGCGCTGGCGCAGATTCAGGCGCGCCAGATGGCGCTCGGCAACCTGCAGAATATCTTCCACCATTGATTTAAAGCCAACGTGGTGATCGTCCTGCAGACGCACGATGCTGGCGTTGTCTACCGGAATAGCCTGTACATCTTCGGTACCTTGCAGCAGGCGTTCCGGCTGCAGTTTTTCGCAGCCGAGACCGATAACCATCACTTCGCCGCCGAAGTTCGGGTTCAGTGAAATATTGTGGATGGTGCGGATAGGGATCACCGCCGCCGGGGCGTTGATGGCGACACCGCAGCCATAAAGGTGGTTCAGGCCCACAACGCCGTCAACGTTCGGGTATTTCGGCAGCAGGTCGCGTTCGATAATTTTAACAACGTAATCAACGACGCCAGCCACGCAGTGCACGCTGGTGGTAATGCCCAACAGGTTTTTGGTGCCCACGCTGCCGTCCGCATTGCGGTAGCCTTCGAAGGTATAACCTTCCAGCGGCGGAAGAGGTTCCGGTACGCGCGTCGCCAGCGGCAGCGTATTCAGCGGCGGTGCCTTCGGCAACTCAACCAGGGACTCGTCAATCCAGCTGCCCTGAGGAATATCGCGCACCGCATAGCCGATCACTTCGCCGTAGCGAACGATCTCGCCATGAGCCGGGATCGCAACCAGCGCCACTTTATGGCCCTGGGGGATATGCTCAATCAGCTCCAGCCCGTCAGGGAAGCGGGTGCCCGCTTTTAACCCATTGTCATTAACAATAATTGCGACGTTATCGGTATCGTGTACCTTTATATAAAACGCCGGCACAGTATCTTGTCGTATTTCGATGTTGGCCATTGTCCAGTATTCTCCAGCCAGTTAGTGGCTAAATTAAAAATTAATTGAAGAGGTGTTTCTTTCTTGTTGTGAGAAATAAAATCCTGTTGCTCTGGAATAAAGAATGCCCGGAGTCATGAAATAATAATGTGATCAAGATCACTCAATAATGCGATGACAGAGCTGACAAGGGGAGCAATGAATAAATCTGTGGATCAGCGCCCATTATTATGTGCATATGCCCAATACAATGTGTTATATCCGCTTTTAAATTGTTCATTATTACAGTGTGTGGGCCTGGGTTCCTGATTATACTGAGAGCAGATTTTATTGTGTCCTGTTAGTTATCTGATAAACCTGCAATCGGTAAGTAGTCAGGAATATAAATACGCCAGAAAATAATTAAACAGTGCTGGTGTCCTGTGCCCGAGGAAAAACAAATGATAGTAGATACTGCTGTTGAATCTAAAAAACGGGGAATGCCAACTCGTTATTTAATCTTGCTGATAATTTTTATTGTTACAGCGATTAACTACGCCGACCGTGCCACGTTGTCGATTGCCGGTACTGAAGTCGCGAAAGAATTGCAGCTTGATGCTGTTGCCATGGGTTATATCTTCTCTGCCTTCGGCTGGGCCTATTTGTTAATGCAGATCCCGGGTGGCTGGCTGCTCGATCGCTTTGGTTCGAAAAAAGTCTATACGTACAGCCTCTTCTTCTGGTCGCTGTTCACCTTCCTGCAAGGCTTTGTAGACGTCTTCCCGCTGGCCTGGGCCGGTGTGTCTATGTTCATCATGCGCTTTATGCTGGGCTTCTCTGAAGCACCGTCTTTCCCGGCCAACGCCCGTATCGTGGCGGCCTGGTTCCCGGCGAAAGAGCGTGGTACCGCTTCTGCAATCTTTAACTCCGCCCAGTACTTCTCGCTGGCGCTGTTTTCTCCGCTGCTGGGCTATCTGACCTTCGCCTGGGGCTGGGAACATGTCTTTACCGTGATGGGTGCCATTGGCTTCGTGTTGACCGCCATCTGGGTTAAATACATGCACAACCCGACCGACCACCCGCGTATGAGCCGTGAAGAGCTGGACTACATTGCGGCGAACGGTGCGGTTGTCGATATGGACCACAAGAAAGCCGATGACGGCGCTCAAAAAGGTCCGAAACTGGATTACATCAAACAGTTGCTGACTAACCGTATGATGCTGGGCGTGTTCTTTGGTCAGTACTTCCTGAACACTATCACCTGGTTCTTCCTGACCTGGTTCCCGATTTATCTGGTTCAGGAAAAAGGGATGTCGATTCTGAAAGTGGGCTTAGTGGCCTCCATCCCGGCCCTGTGTGGTTTTGGCGGTGGCGTGCTGGGCGGTCTGTTCTCTGACTACCTGATCAAACGTGGTTGCACGCTAACTCTGGCTCGTAAGCTGCCTATTGTGATCGGTATGCTGCTGGCATCCAGCATTATTCTGTGTAACTACACCGATAATACTGTGCTGGTGATTACGCTGATGGCACTGGCGTTCTTTGGTAAAGGCTTTGGCGCGTTAGGCTGGCCTGTAATCTCCGATGTTGCCCCGAAAGAAATTGTGGGTCTGTGTGGCGGCGTGTTTAACGTGTTCGGTAATGTGGCATCCATCGTTACCCCGCTGGCTATCGGGTACATGGTTAAAGAGCTGCATTCCTTTAACGGTGCGTTGATCTTTGTCGGCTGTTCAGCCCTGATGATGATGGTTTGTTATCTGTTCGTGGTTGGCGACATCAAACGTATGGAACTGAAGAAGTAAGCAACGGTTAATTCAAGGTAAACGTAATGAATAACACTATCTTCCCGAATAAATTCAAAGCTGCACTGGCAGCGCACCAGATCCAGATTGGCTGCTGGTCTGCGCTGGCCAGTCCCATCAGCACAGAAGTGCTGGGTCTGGCAGGTTTTGACTGGCTGGTACTCGATGGCGAACATGCGCCAAACGATGTCACCTCCTTTATTCCGCAGCTGATGGCGCTGAAAGGCAGCAACAGTGCGCCAGTGGTACGTATACCGACCAATGAGCCGGTGATTATTAAACGCATGCTGGATATCGGCTTCTATAACTTCCTGGTGCCGTTTGTGGAAACCGAAGAAGAAGCCGTCCAGGCGGTCGCCTCCACCCGTTACCCGCCTGAAGGCATCCGCGGTGTGTCCGTGTCACACCGCGGCAATATGTTCGGCACCATTCCGGACTATTTCGCCCAGTCGAACAAAAACATCACCATCCTGGTACAGATCGAAAGCCAGGGCGGTGTCGATAACGTGGATGCGATTGCCGCAACCGAGGGCGTCGACGGCATTTTCGTCGGCCCGAGCGACCTGGCCGCAGGCCTGGGTCACCTGGGTAACGCGTCTCATCCGGATGTACAGAAATGCATTCAGCACATCTTTGCCCGTGCGAAAGCACACGGCAAGCCGAGCGGCATCCTGGCGCCGGTAGAAGCGGATGCGCGACGTTACCTTGAGTGGGGTGCCACTTTTGTTGCCGTCGGCAGCGATCTGGGTGTCTTCCGCGGCGCGACGCAGAAATTAGCTGATTCCTTTAAGAAATAACCACCTCCGAAACGAAGAGAGAGACGCAATTATGACAATGAAAGTTGGTTTTATTGGCCTGGGTATCATGGGTAAGCCAATGAGTAAAAACCTCATTAAAGCCGGTTACTCGCTGGTGGTTTCTGACCGTAATCCTGAGGCGCTTGCTGAAGTGATTGCCGCTGGTGCAGAAACCGCTACCACGGCAAAAGCGATTGCAGAACAGTGTGATGTGATCATCACCATGCTGCCGAACTCCCCGCATGTGAAAGACGTCGCGCTGGGTGAGAACGGCATCATCGACGGCGCTAAACCAGGCACCGTACTGATCGATATGAGCTCCATCGCACCGCTGGCCAGCCGTGAAATCAGCGAAGCGCTGAAAGCGAAAGGCGTTGAGATGCTCGACGCGCCAGTGAGCGGCGGTGAACCTAAAGCCATCGACGGCACACTGTCCGTGATGGTTGGCGGCGATAAAGCCACCTTTGACAAATACTACGATCTGCTGAAGGCGATGGCGGGTTCTGTTGTTCACACCGGCGATATTGGTGCAGGCAACGTCACCAAGCTGGCGAACCAGGTGATCGTGGCTCTGAACATCGCGGCGATGTCTGAAGCGCTGACGCTGGCAACCAAAGCCGGCGTTAACCCGGACCTGGTTTACCAGGCAATCCGCGGCGGCCTGGCGGGCAGCACCGTGCTGGATGCGAAAGCGCCGATGGTGATGGATCGCAACTTCAAGCCGGGCTTCCGCATCGATCTGCATATCAAAGATCTGGCGAACGCGCTGGATACTTCCCACGGCGTAGGCGCTCAGCTGCCGCTGACCGCTGCGGTAATGGAAATGATGCAGGCGCTGCGTGCTGATGGCCTGGGTAATGCCGACCACAGCGCCATTGCGTGCTACTACGAAAAACTGGCGAAAGTAGAAGTCTCTCGCTGATAACCAGGGGCGCGGGAACGCGCCCCTGAGTTTCTTGCCTTGCGCGGCATTTCAGGCTAATCAACTATGAAAATCGTAATCGCCCCAGACTCTTATAAAGAGAGCCTCTCTGCCTCTGAGGTAGCTCAGGCAATAGAAAAAGGATTTCGGGAAATATTTCCTGACGCGCAATATGTCTCAGTTCCGGTCGCAGACGGCGGGGAAGGGACGGTTGAAGCGATGATTGCGGCCACCAAAGGGACGCAGCTTATGGCGCAGATAACGGGTCCGTTAGGCGAACCGGTTGACGCCAGCTGGGGGATCTCTGGTGACGGTAAGACGGCCTTTATTGAAATGGCCGCCGCCAGCGGGCTTGCGCTGGTGCCTCCTGCTTTACGTAATCCACTGGTCACCACGTCACGCGGCACCGGGGAACTGATTCTTCATGCCCTCGAACAAGGGGCGCGAAACATTATTATCGGCATTGGCGGCAGCGCCACCAATGACGGCGGCGCCGGCATGGTTCAGGCGCTGGGGGCTAAGCTGTGCGACGCTAACGGGACTGAAATCGGTAACGGCGGCGGCAGTCTGATGAGCCTCAACAGCATTGATACTTCGGCACTCGACCCGCGTCTGAAGGCCTGCACCATTCGTGTTGCATGCGATGTGACGAACCCGCTGACGGGCACTACCGGCGCATCGCGTATTTTTGGCCCGCAGAAAGGCGCGACTGAAGCAATGATCCTCGAACTGGATCGCAATCTCGACCACTTTGCCGACGTCATTAGGCAGTCTCTGCGTATCGATGTTAAGCAGGTGCCGGGGTCCGGTGCGGCTGGCGGTATGGGCGCGGCGCTGATGGCTTTCCTGGGCGCAGAACTGCGCAGCGGGATCGAGATTGTGACTCAGGCGCTGAACCTGGAAGAACATATTCACGACTGTACGCTGGTGGTGACCGGCGAAGGCCGCATCGATAGCCAGAGTATCCACGGTAAAGTACCGGTGGGTGTCGCTCAGGTCGCGAAAAAATACCACAAGCCGGTGATCGGTATTGCCGGTAGCCTGACTCGCGACGTAGGCGTTGTGCACCAGCACGGCATTGACGCAGTCTTCAGCGTACTGACCAGCATTGTCACGCTGGAGGAAGCGTTCCGCGGCGCATTTGACAATATTTACCAAGCTTCACGCAACATTGCCGCCACCGTGCGTGTTGGCATGCTGACTGGAGAGTGACAGCAGTGCGCAAAACCTCTATAATCCGCGCCGAAGCTGACCAGACAGTCGCCGCTTCGTCGTCGTCCTTTCGGGGAGACGGGCGGAGGGGAGGAAAGTCCGGGCTCCATAGGGCAGGGTGCCAGGTAACGCCTGGGGGGCGCAAGCCCACGACCAGTGCAACAGAGAGCAAACCGCCGATGGCCCGCGTAGGCGGGATCAGGTAAGGGTGAAAGGGTGCGGTAAGAGCGCACCGCGCGGCTGGCAACAGTCCGTGGCACGGTAAACTCCACCCGGAGCAAGGCCAAATAGGGGTTCACAAGGTGCGGCCCGTACTGAACCCGGGTAGGCTGCTTGAGCCAGTGAGCGATTGCTGGCCTAGATGAATGACTGTCCACGACAGAACCCGGCTTAACGGTCAGCTTCACTCATTCAGAATCGCCCCGTGTAGCGTCAGCTGCGCGGGGCGATTTGCGTTGTATCGGTCAACAACTAAAACTGCGATCATAACTGCGGATGAGTATCATTTTTAACCGGAACACTTATTTTGAGGGATTTTCCGCCATACTGCGATACTGTCCACTATATAGATTTCTCGAAGGTGTTTGCAAAATGATCGACGACAGCGGTTGTTGATCCTCCATTTAATTTTTTTTATATTATGCTGATGGATTTTTTAGTGCATTAAAAAAGAGGTTTAATATTTTGAGAAATATGTTGGTTAGTTTTATGGTTTTGTTTTCTTTCGCATGTTCAGTTGCTCCTGCGATAGCATCAGCGGCAAATGGTTTAAATAGTCACTCAAGCATAACCAGTAACGTCTCGTACCAGGATACTATATGTTTCCCTTCGGGAGAATGTTTTGATCCTGATGATCCAGGCCGTTACCCTTAATTGATAATGGTCCTCGTTAACCTCCAGAAGGATTACGAGGACCCTTTATAAAAATAATTCCAGCCGGGCATCCATTTATAATGCTTTTACATTAAATATAATAAATTCAATATTCTGTTGCGTCTCATGGGAAATTCTCGCACAACCTGGTGTTATCGACATATTGAGTGGCACTAGTTATAATCCTTTCAGCACAAAACTATCTTCCTGCCCGTTTTGTACCCTACTGATCTCCATAAAAATATAATTATTGCTAATATATATTGTTTTGTTGTCAGGGTAGTCAGCATTTATGGCAGAATTGAATCATGTAAAAATAAGTTTTGTACTCTCTGTACATTATACAGTAAGAATGGCTTAATCCTCAGGTTTCCGTCAGCATAGATGGTATAGTATTTGACGCTCTGAATACAGCATGTCTTAACCTCTTTTGAAAAAGATAGATAGTCTGGTTTTTATTTGTACCGGGCACTTCGCTGTTAAGGTGGGAAACCTCCTACCCGCAAATCTAAACCTGGTAAATCAGCATGTTTTCCCAGGGTAAGTAATGATTAATAATGCTGAATTATTCAAAGGAATATAACGATCTGGCAGACAGGTCATGGACAGAAATATTATCTTTGCAGTGAATGGCTCAGATATTTGCCTTTAAACGGATAACCTCTGCGGCCAAATCGATTGTTTTATCCGCGCTGATTTTAAGCCGATCGCTCAGCGCGAACGGGAAGTGCCGGGTTTTATCACAGCGGTAAATCAATCAGCAGCGCCCGCAGCGTGGTTTCAGCGACCAGCGTGATCGTGGTTTCGTCGTGAATAAACGCGCCGTCGCCGCAGGTCAGGGCCTCTTGCCCCTGCTGATGGGTCTGAGCCTGTATCGTCCCGTGGATGGACTGTAAATAGGCTCGCGGGCCGTGGAGCGGGAAGCTCAGCTGCTCTCCCTTAGCCAGTTCGATATGGTGTAGCCAGACTTGCTGACGTAGCTGCAGACTGCGCTGGCTGCCGTCCGGCGACGCCAGCAGCTGCTGCGGCAGGTCGGCAAGGATAACTTTCTGCATGGGCGGGTTTTCCCGTTCCGTGCACGCGTCCAGCCACAGCTGCATCCGCGTCAGCGATTTATCCTTGCTGATATTATGTTCGCTATAGCTGATACCCGGCTGGGTAGCGATCAGCAGCGCTTCACCGGCTTTCGCCTGAACATGATTGCCTTCACTGTCGCGGTATTCCGCCTCGCCTTCGAGGATCAGATTCAGAATATCGACTTTCGGGTAGGTACGTGGCTGGAAAGACGCGCCCGGCGCCAGTACTTCCTGGTTCAGAACGCGCAAAGACGCATAGCCCAGCAGCTTAGGATCAAAGTAATGCCCAAAGGAGAAAGTATAGCGAGCCTGCAGCCATCCGAAGTCCGCCTGTCCACATTGTTTGGCCGTTCTGGTAGTAATCATAATAATTCACCTCTCTTTACACACATTGATAGTAAAGATATGGACGCTGCATTGTTAGCGAGATATTCTGCCCGGTATGTTCAAATTTCCTGAATGAGAATTCGATGGCAAAAGACAGAGCACTGACGCTTGAGGCGCTACGCGTCATGGATGCGATCGACCGGCGCGGCAGCTTTGCCGCCGCCGCAGACGAACTGGGGCGCGTACCATCGGCACTGAGTTACACCATGCAGAAGCTGGAAGAAGAGCTGGACGTGGTACTGTTTGACCGTTCTGGTCACCGCACCAAATTCACTAATGTCGGGCGTATGCTGCTGGAGCGTGGCCGCGTGCTGCTGGAAGCCGCCGACAAGCTCACTACCGATGCAGAAGCGCTGGCCCGGGGCTGGGAAACGCATCTGACGCTGGTGACGGAAGCGCTGGTGCCGACGGTCGACCTGTTTCCGCTGGTCGATAAACTGGCGGCGAAGGCCAACACCCAGCTGTCGATTATTACCGAAGTGCTGGCCGGAGCCTGGGAACGGCTGGAGCAGGGCCGGGCGGATATCGTGATCGCGCCGGATATGCACTTCCGCTCCTCGTCGGAAATTAACTCCCGCAAGCTGTATCAAGTGCTGAACGTTTACGTTGCTGCACCGGACCATCCGATCCATCAGGAGCCGGAGCCGCTATCCGAAGTGACTCGCGTGAAGTACCGCGGCGTGGCGGTAGCGGATACCGCGCGCGAACGGCCGGTGCTGACCGTTCAGCTGCTCGATAAACAGCCGCGTCTGACGGTAAGTACTATCGAAGATAAACGCCAGGCGCTGCTGGCCGGGCTTGGAGTAGCGACCATGCCCTACCCGCTGGTGGAGCAGGATATTGCCGAAGGGCGCTTAAGGGTGGTCAGCCCGGAGTATACCAGCGAAGTGGACATTATTATGGCCTGGCGACGCGACAGCATGGGCGAGGGGAAAGCCTGGTGTCTGCGCGAAATTCAGAAGCTGTTTTCAGGTCGATGAGCGGACAGCGCCTCCGGACGGGAGGCGTAGTACCGTCAGGCTTTTCGTTTCGGATCCGGCCCAAAGTGGTTATCGCCGGACGTGCCGCTCTGGCAGCTAAAGACAATCAGCGCTATCCAGCCCACAATAGGGATATAACCACCAGGCCGAACGATCGGTGTCGCGTGCAGGCGGCGGAATTGAACGGCCAGCGAGGGCAGGAAAATCAGAAGGCTGTAAATCGTCGATAAGATCCCCTGGCCATCGCCGAGCTCCCAGCCGGGGATTTTATCCAGGATGCTAATCACCGCGGCAATAATGGTGCCCACCAGCATGAACATCCAGAACTCTTTACGCCGCGCACGTCCTGAAAAGCCGATGTAATTTCTAATTACGCTCAAATACCATTCCATTTTTACTTCGCCTTGTGGTTATCAATCCATTGTTTTATAAGGGGATTTTGAAGATATACATCGTAATGGGCGGCTCGACAAGTAGCGATAACGGAAGCGAGAAACAGCGACGGCAGGAAACGCGGTTCCTGCCGGAGGGGATTTATACCAAGCGACTATCGCGGCCGTGGGGCTCGTTCAGATCCTGCCAGGGCCCAATCGAAATAATGCCGGTCGGGTTGATGGTTTTATGACTGCAATAGTAGTGATGGCGGATATGGCCAAAATCGACCGTCTCTGCAATGCCCGGCATCTGATAGATATCGCGCAGGAACCCGTACAGATTCAGGTAATCGCTGATGCGGTGCTTATCGCATTTAAAGTGGGTCACGTAGACCGGATCGAAACGTACCAGCGTGGTCCACAGGCGGATATCCGCTTCGGTAAGCTGGTCGCCGGTCAGATAGCGGTGCTGGCCGAGGATCTGCTCAATGCGCGCCAGAGATTCAAACACGCCATTCACCGCGTCGTCGTAGGCCTGCTGGCTGGTGGCGAAACCGGCTTTATACACGCCATTATTGACGTTGTCGTAGATCCAGCCGTTGAGCTCATCAATCTTCTTGCGCAGCGCGGGTGGATAGTAATCTCCGGCTCTGGCACCCAGCGCATCAAACGCGGAGTTCAGCATGCGGATAATTTCGGCGGATTCGTTGCTGACGATCGTGTGATTCTTTTTGTCCCACAATACCGGCACCGTTACGCGTCCGGTGTAGTGCGGGTCGGCGTGCAGATAGAGCTGATACAGAAACTCATGCTGATAGAGTACATCGCCGGTCGCGGCAGGAAAATCTTCGCCAAAGGTCCAGCCATTTTCCAGCATCAGCGGATGGACAACGGAAACGGAAATAAAGGATTCAAGCCCTTTCAGGGCTCGCATAATCAGGGTGCGGTGCGCCCACGGACAGGCAAGAGATACGTACAGATGGTAACGATCTTTCTCTGCTGCAAAACCCGGTTCGCCGGACGGGCCTGCCGCACCATCGGCCGTCAGCCAGTTACGGAAGGCGGAAACCGAGCGCTGGAAGCGTCCACCGGTGGATTTGGTGTCATACCAGACATCGTGCCAGACGCCGTCAATCAGTTGTCCCATGACTTTCTCCTTTTTTGCATAGCAAAAGCGAGGAGTGGTAAGCTCCTCGCTCTTTTTATTCTGACTTCAGTATAGCGGTGTTACCACTTTTTATTCAGTACGCGGTCGATGCTGAATGCGCCCGGGCCGACGATGCCCAGTACCAGGTAACCGCCAGCGATGGTCAGGTTTTTCATGAACATCAGCTGGTTAACGCCTTCAGCAAAGTTGCTGTGGAACAGCAGCGCGGTCAGCACGGTGAAACCGGCCGTGAACAGCGCGGTAGTACGGGTCAGGAAACCGAACAGGATTGCCAGACCGCCGCCAAGCTCAAGCAGAATGGTCAGCGGCAGCAGGAAACCAGGGACGCCCATCGCTTCCATATACTGCTGCGTACCGGCGTAACCGCCAATTTTGCTCCAGCCTGCGGTGATAAACAGGATTGGCATCAGGATACGTGCTACCAGTAAACCAACATCTTCTAATTTTTTCATTTTGCTCTCCGTGACCCTGACAGGGCTGCATATTAGGTTTTTCGCGCAATTACCAGCGGATGCCGCGTGTTTGCTGTCGATGAAGGGCATCATAAGCGTGGCTATTACGGATTGTTAGCAAGGAAAACTGTCAATCTTCTTCAAATAATCTGAGTAATAACCGGGGAACAAAATAAAAACGCCCGCGGGCGGGCGTTTAAGGAGGACAGGATTAGCGGGACGAAGGCGGTTGCAGGGTGTTCCTGACCAGCCGCCAGATACTCCAGGCGCTGAAGCCGCGTTTGGCCCAGCGCATCAGCTTATTGGGATGGCGAATGCTCCACAGCGCCATCACGCTGCTGCCGACCAGCGCCCAGGAGCGAAGGCTTTGCAGCGCGCTCCAGCCGCGATCGTAAGCGCCGGTAGCGGTGAGCCAATCCCGACGGCTGGCGGAGAGGTCCAGCCGCTGCTGCTGGATTTCACTCAGCAGCAGAGCTTTGCGCCGTTCACGTTCCTGCCGGCTGCTCATGGCTTATCTTCCCGCAAAAGGTCTTTGTCGTTAGCCAGCTCCTGACGGGTATGGCGCAGCAGGGTGGAACGCCTGGCTCTGCGAAGCGTCATTAGCCCGCCGAACAGCGCCAGTAACAGCAGTACGACAGTGGTCGCGATCATCGCGTTAAGCCGGTACTGCGGATCGATTGCCCAGATGATCAGTACCATCAGGCTCATCAGACCGAAGGCGGCAAACAGCATGGTCATACCGAGCATCAGCAGCAGCTGGAAGATATTGGCTTTCTCTTCTTCCAGCTCGACCACCGCCAGTCTCAGGCGGGTTTCGACCATATCGACAATAATCGTGACGATACGCTGCCCGATGCCAAAGACGCTCTTGCCTGGCCCCTGTACGTGACGAGAATCAGTCATATCAGCGGCGCGTCAGCAGAACGCCCAGCATGACGCCGACAGCGGCACCGATACCCACGCCGGTCCATGGATTATCACGCACGTACTTATCGGCCTGCACGGCGGCTTCACGGGTTTGACGGGCGATCACATCGCCCGTTTCACCCAGCCGTGCGCGGCTCTCTTTCAGGGCATGTTCGGCTTTGCTGCGGATTTTCCCCAGCTCTTCTTTTGATTTATCTCCGGAGGAGCTCAGGACCTCTTCCAGCATATCCGCCAGTGATTTTAGCTCAGCGCGCAGATGATCGGTATTATCTTTAGACATGCTTCCCTCCTGGGACATCGATTAATCAGTATTCACGAGACTCCAGCGCTTTCAGCTCTTGATGGGCTTCGGCGAGTTTACGTTCGCGGGTGGCAATTTTATCCGCATCCCCTTTGGCCTGGGCTTCACTCAGATCGCGTTGACGCTCGGCGATCTCATCGTGCTGCTCAGCAATCTTTTTCTGGTGATCGGCTTTAAGCTTCTCGTCAGTGCAGTGGTCTTTCACCTCGCTCAGCGCCTTCTTCAGGCCGCTGAGGCGATGCTGGTTGCCATGCGTTTCTGCATGGCTGATTTCCCGTTGAATATCCTGCTCTTTCTGCTGGCAAAGCGTGGCCGAAAAGACGGTAGAACTCAGGGATAAGCAGGCCAGGGCGATAACGATGCGGTATTTCATAATTGAACTTTCCTTTGCGTGGCGAATGCATCGCAATACAGTGATGCAGTCGGTTTCCGTTTACAGAACGATGTTAGTGGCTTCCGCATACTCAAGCATAGTTAAGTAATGCGGAATCACCAAAATAAGTGAACAGATTCAGAATGCTGGTAAAAATCAGCCGAATCGGTGGGAGGTGTCGCGAAGACGGGACAGCCAGATTGTGGTCTGACTGTTGTCATCCTGCTGGGCGATGATATAGCCAGAGGGCAGAGAGCGATCCAGCACCTCTTTTGCCGCCGCGCTCTGGTCGCTGGAGTCAAATCTGATCAGCAGCGAGTTATTCTCCGGGGTGATGCTTTTAAAGCGGATGCCGTTAGCGTCGAGATGGTGCCAGACCGAAAAACCATCCGGAATACTGCTTCCCCGATTGACCGGACGAATGGCCAACGTTGATTCATTCTGCTGAAGAGTTGTCCAGATAGACGTAGCGGCCACCAGAAACATCAGTAGTGCGATGCTGCAGAACAAACGACGCCGTACCCGGTTGTTAATTTCCATTTTCACCCCGATTTCCATATTTTTTCTTCCACAGGACCACCAGTGAACCGACCAGACCCACGACCAGCAGTACGACAGGCAGCAGCATCAGGCAGGACATCAGTGCGTCCTCGTATTTGAGGAAGACCGGTGTTTTACCCAGCAGGTAGCCCAGCGTGGTAAGGATTAACACCCACAGCAGTCCGCTCATCCAGTTAAAGAACTGGAAGCGGGCGTTGTTGAGACCGGAAAGCCCGGCGATGGTGGGCAGCAGCGTGCGGACGAAAGCGATAAAACGGCCCACCAGCAGCGCGGAAAGTCCGTGCTTATGGAAAAGATGATGTGCGCGCTGATGGTAGTGCGCGGGAAGATGCGACAGCCAGTTCTGCACAATACGCGTATTGCCCAGCCATCGCCCCTGAATGTAGCTAAGCCAGCAGCCGAGGCTGGCGGCGGACGTCAGCAAAAACAGCGTCAGCGGGAAGCTCATAGCGCCTTTAGCAATCAGGACACCGACCAGCACCAGCAGGCTGTCGCCCGGTAAAAAGGCGGCCGGCAGCAATCCGTTCTCAAGGAACAGGATCATAAACAGGACAAAATAGAGTATGCCAATCATGGATGGATTCGCCAGGGTTTCGAAATCCTGGCTCCACAGGGCATTAATTAACTGCGTAAAAAGTTCCATTGGCTATTCCTGGTACATCGGTTGACATCGCGCCTGTGCGGGGCGGTGCTGCGCAGTAATATTTTTTACTGATTTTGGTTATGTTCACTGGCGGGCACACAGACGTGGCCTGAATAATCCATGCATTGAAAGCCGTAGCTTACAGAAAATAGTGAGCGGTTACTTACTCACAGAGGCTAAATGAATCTAATTGTAACAAAGGCGCATGTTCTGCGTCACAGATTTTGCCACTGTTGGCAATGATTTTGCTGATCAATGGGAAGAGAGGCGAGGGTATTTACAAACGCTGACACTATATACGTTTTGCTTACCATTAGCGCAGCGACAGAGGCGTAGTCTGCCGCTTGCAGAGGAGAAGGATGTTATTTCCCGCCGCCTGAGGCGGTATCGAGGTGAACCACCGGATTATCGGCAAACAAATAGCGGTCTGCGTTGAATTCAAAGTCGTCGCTGGTTTCGTTAAACAGCATTTGCTTGGTGTTTTCCAGGTGCTGCCACATGGCCAGCTTAGCCGCATGTGGATCTTTGCGAATCAAAGCCTTAAGGATTTGATCATGATCGTCACACCAGTTATCCACGGTGCGTAAATCAATATGATCGTGCAGTTTCTTCCAGTACGGGTTGTGAACGCGCTGAGTCCACATTTTTTCAACGATTGCTGCCAGAGCCGTATTTTGCGTTGCCAGCGCCACCTGAACATGGAACTGAAGATCCCACTGAGAGTCGCGGAAGCATTTCTCCTGGCGCGCCTGCTCCTGGATCTCCATCAGCTTCATGATGTCCTGCTTGGTGACCTGGATTGCCGCGAACTCGGCGATGTTGCTTTCGATCAACTGACGAGCCTGTAGCAGTTCAAACGGGCCGTAGTTGGCAAACTCCAGGGATTCATCAGGTGCCTGATGATGTTTCGGCTGGCTGGCAATCACGTGAATACCCGATCCTTTGCGCACCTCAACATAGCCTTCCACTTCCAGCATTATGATGGCTTCGCGCACCACGGTTCGGCTAACGCTTTTCTCATCGGCAATAAAGCGCTCGGCCGGAAGCTTGTCACCCACCAAATAGACGCCCTGCTCGATGCGCTGCTTAAGATCGGCAGCAAGCTGTTGATACAGGCGACGAGATTCAGTGATTTCCATATACGCTCCAGGCAGGGGTAAGGCAGATTGTATTTGTTATACCACTTTTACACGCCCCCGACCACACGGCAGCGCAAAAAGCCGCCCTGAATGGGCGGCTTCCGTACGAATCAACGTTCCTGAAGGTTTAGCTTTGCGCTGCGGGACCGCCTATGGAGTGTTCTCGCTCCACTTCCTCGGCGGATTTGTTTTTCAGCACGGTCCAGATAACCAGGGCACCCAGCAGGTCAAAGACCGCCAGCACGGCAAACAGCGGGCTGAAGCCAATGGTGTCAGCCAGCGCACCTACCACCAGAGCGAACATGGTGCTTGCCATCCAGGCCGCCATACCGGTCAGACCGTTAGCGGTTGCTACTTCGTTACGACCAAATACGTCGGAGGAGAGCGTAATCAGCGCACCAGACAGAGACTGGTGAGCAAAACCACCGATACACAGCAGGGCGATAGCGATATACGGGCTGGTGAACAGGCCAATCATACCCGGGCCAATCATCAGCAGTGCACCCATGGTCACCACCATTTTACGGGAGACGATCAGGTTTACGCCAAACCAGCGCTGAAACAGCGGCGGAAGGTAGCCACCCACGATGCAGCCGAGGTCGGCAAACAGCATCGGCATCCAGGCGAACATGGCGATCTCTTTCAGGTTAAAGCCGTACACCTTAAACATGAACAGCGGGATCCAGGCGTTGAAGGTCCCCCAGGCCGGTTCAGCCAGGAAACGCGGCAGTGCGATACCCCAGAACTGACGGGTGCCGAGGATTTTCCACGGGGACATTTTTTTGCCGTTATTGGTCTGGTGCTGTGCTTCCTGACCATTAATAATGTAATCACGTTCTTCTTCGGTCAGTTTTTTCTGGTCGCGCGGGTGTTTATAGAAAATCAGCCACGCCATTGCCCAGACAAAACTCAGTACGCCAGAGATAATGAACGCCATCTGCCAGCTGTGCATCACGATCGCCCAGACCACCAGTGGCGGCGCAATCATCGCACCAATAGAAGAACCGACGTTGAAGTAGCCAACGGCGATAGAGCGCTCTTTCGCCGGGAACCATTCGGAACTGGCTTTCAGACCCGCAGGGATCATCGCAGCTTCTGCCGCACCGACCGCACCACGCGCCAGCGCAAGACCGCCCCAGCTTCCCGCCAGCGCGGTTGCGCCGCAGAAGACGGCCCATGCTACGGCGAAGAAGGCATAGCCGATTTTGGTACCGAGAATATCGAGCACGTAGCCGGCAACCGGCTGCATGATGGTGTAAGCCGCGGAGTAGGCGGCGATAATATAGGAGTATTGCTGCGTGGAGATATGCAGCTCTTCCATCAGCGTCGGTGCCGCTGCCGCGACCGTGTTACGCGTCAGGTAACCGAGTACGGTACCCAGCGTCACCAGGCCAATCATATACCAACGTAACCCTTTAATTTTACGCATGTAAAACCTCATCGTTATGTTATATCCGCTCTACTTAAAGGCGGTGACATCTCACCCTTTAGGGTGGTGTTATTCAGTAACGGGAGATCGCCACGGGAAAAAGCCCGGTACGACCCCGACCCTTGCCAATTAAAACCTTCAACAGGTAATCGGTATCCGTACCGGTAAATTCGATGTCAGCCACATCGGTAATGCATTCCGTCGGCATGTGTTGTTTGCGACGGCAGCAAGATAACTTGTCATACAACTTTAAAAGGTGAGTTGTGTCACAAAATCTCTCATATTAGTGTGGTCATTAATTTTCTTACAAGAAGCCAGTTCTGGCGCGACCTGGAGCTTTGTTTGTTTATTCAGCGCCGATCTTTATGTCGGCTTTTATTGATCTAACTCACGAAAATATCTTCAGTCTCTGGAAATTGGTGTGATAACTTTGTCACCATTAAAAATAAGCATTCATGCACTCGTAAAGAGGAAGACTGATTATGACGCCGTTTATGACTGAAGATTTCCTGCTGGATACCGAATTTGCTCGCCGTCTGTACCACGACTATGCAAAAGACCAGCCGATTTTTGACTATCACTGTCATCTGCCGCCCCAGCAGATTGCAGAAAACTACCGCTTTAAAAATCTGTATGACATCTGGCTGAAAGGAGACCACTATAAGTGGCGTGCGATGCGCACTAACGGTGTGGCTGAGAAGCTGTGTACCGGTGATGCCAGCGACCGTGAGAAGTTTGACGCCTGGGCTGCGACGGTTCCACACACTATCGGCAACCCGTTATACCACTGGACCCATCTTGAGCTGCGTCGTCCTTTTAGTATTACAGGTAAGCTGCTTTCGCCGTCTACAGCGAATGAAATCTGGACCGAATGTAATGAACTGCTGGCGCAGGATAGGTTCTCCGCACGCGGCATCATGCAGCAGATGAATGTGAAGATGGTCGGCACCACCGACGATCCGATCGACTCCCTTGAGCATCACGCAACGGTTGCTAAAGACAGCAGCTTCAGCATCAAAGTGCTGCCGAGCTGGCGCCCGGACAAAGCTTTCAACATCGAACAGGCGACCTTCAACGACTATATGGCGAAGCTCGGCGAAGTGTCCGATACCGATATCCGTCGTTTTGCTGACCTGCAGACCGCGCTGACCAAACGTCTGGATCACTTTGCCGCTCACGGCTGTAAAGTCTCCGACCACGCGCTGGATGTGGTGCTGTTTGCCGAAGCCAGCGAAAGTGAGCTGGATGCCATCCTGGCGCGTCGCCTGAGCGGTGCGACCCTGAGCGAACACCAAGTTGCACAGTTCAAAACCGCGGTGCTGGTGTTCCTCGGTGCTGAATATGCTCGTCGCGAATGGGTACAGCAGTACCACATCGGCGCGCTGCGTAATAACAACCTGCGCCAGTTCAAACTGCTGGGGCCGGACGTTGGCTTTGACTCCATCAACGACCGCCCGCTGGCGGAAGAGCTGTCAAAACTGCTCAGCAAACAGAACGAAGAAAACCTGCTGCCGAAAACCATTCTTTACTGCCTGAACCCACGCGATAACGAAGTGCTGGGCACCATGATCGGTAACTTCCAGGGCGAAGGGATGCCGGGCAAAATGCAGTTCGGTTCCGGCTGGTGGTTTAACGACCAGAAAGACGGTATGGAACGTCAGATGAACCAGCTGGCACAGCTCGGCCTGCTGAGCCGCTTTGTTGGGATGCTGACCGACAGCCGTAGCTTCCTCTCATATACCCGTCACGAATACTTCCGCCGCATTCTGTGCCAGATGATTGGCCGCTGGGTGGCTGCGGGTGAAGCACCGGCCGATATTCAGCTGCTGGGCGAGATGGTAAGAAATATTTGCTTTAACAATGCGCGTGACTACTTCGCCATTGAACTGAACTAAGCCCTGAGGTTGGTTGATATGCAATACATCAAAATCCATTCGCTGGACAACGTCGCGGTCGCGCTGGCCGATATTGCCGCCGGTACCGGGGTGACGATTGACGGTCAGACGGTCACGCTGCTGTCGGACGTGGTGCGCGGGCATAAATTTGCCCTGCAGCCGATCGCGAAGGGTGAAAACGTCATTAAGTACGGTTTGCCGATTGGACACGCGCTGGCGGATATTGCGGCAGGGGAGCATATCCATGCTCACAATACGCGGACCAATCTTAGCGATTTGGACGAGTATAGCTATCAACCTGATTGTCAGGCCGACGTGGCGCAGCCAGCGGATCGCGATATTGAGATCTACCGCCGCGCCAGCGGTGAAGTCGGAGTACGTAACGAACTGTGGATCCTGCCAACGGTGGGCTGCGTTAACGGTATCGCCCGACAGATCCAGACGCGTTTCCTGAAAGAGACCAACGACGCGGAAGGCACCGACGGTGTCTTCCTGTTCAGCCACACCTACGGCTGTTCGCAGCTCGGTGATGACCACGTTAATACGCGTACCGTGCTGCAAAATATGGTGCGCCATCCTAACGCCGGTGCTGTACTGGTGATTGGTCTGGGCTGTGAAAACAACCAGGTCGACGCCTTCCGTGAAACCCTGGGCGACTTTGATCCGGATCGCGTGCACTTTATGGTCTGTCAGCATCAGGACGACGAAGTGGAAGCGGGGCTCGAACAGCTGCGTCAGCTGTATGAGGTGATGCGTCATGATAAGCGTGTGCCAGGTAAGCTGAGCGAGCTGAAGTTTGGTCTGGAGTGTGGCGGTTCTGACGGCCTGTCCGGTATTACCGCTAACCCAATGCTGGGTCGCTTCTCGGATTATGTGATTGCTAATGGCGGTACTACTGTCCTGACTGAAGTTCCGGAAATGTTCGGAGCCGAGCAGCTGCTAATGAGCCACTGCCGTGATGAGGCCACTTTCGATAAACTGGTGACAATGGTCAATGATTTTAAGCAGTACTTTATTGCCCATAACCAGCCGATCTACGAGAACCCATCGCCGGGTAACAAAGCGGGTGGTATTACCACGCTGGAAGATAAATCCCTGGGCTGTACTCAAAAAGCCGGTTCCAGCCAGGTGGTGGATGTTCTGCGCTACGGTGAACGCCTGAAAACCCACGGTCTGAATCTGCTCAGCGCGCCGGGTAACGACGCGGTGGCGACCAGCGCTCTGGCCGGTGCCGGCTGTCATATGGTGCTGTTCAGTACCGGTCGCGGTACGCCGTATGGTGGTTTTGTCCCGACGGTAAAAATTGCCACCAACAGCGAGCTGGCGGCGAAGAAAAAACACTGGATTGATTTCGACGCCGGTCAGCTGATCCACGGCAAAGCGATGCCGCAGCTGCTGGAAGAGTTTGTCGATACTATTGTCGATTTCGCCAACGGCAAGAAGACCTGTAACGAGCGTAACGATTTCCGCGAGCTGGCCATCTTTAAAAGCGGCGTTACCCTCTGATTATCCCTTGGGTAAGTGTTTTAGTAAACGACACGGCGCTTCATATTCTGAAGCGCCGTTTTCTTTTTATGTTATCGACAAGGATTTTCCATGACCACGTATTGGCTTGCCCAGGGCGTGGGGGTGATTGCCTTTTTGGTTGGCATCACTACCTTTATCAACCGCGACGAGCGGCGTTTCAAAAAGCAACTCTCCGTCTACAGCGCCATTATCAGCGTGCACTTCTTCCTGATGGGCGCCTGGCCTGCGGGCTCCAGCGCTGTGCTCAACGCGGTCCGTACGCTGATTACCCTGCACACCCGTAGCCTGTGGGTGATGACGCTGTTTATTGTGCTGACCGGCGGGCTGGGGATCGCGAAGTTCCACCATTCTATGGAGCTGCTGCCGGTTATCGGCACGATCGTCAGCACCTGGGCGCTGTTCCGCTGTACCGGGCTGACGACGCGCATTGTCATCTGGTGCTCCACCTGCTGCTGGGTGGCGCATAACCTGTGGCTCGGCTCGATTGGCGGGTCACTGATTGAGAGCAGTTTTCTGGTGATGAACGGCCTGGCGATTATTCGTTTCTGGCGGATGCAGAGGCGGGGAATCGATCCGTTTAAGGTCGGGAAGGCACAGCAGAATTAACCCTCCGCACGGCGGCGGAGGGAAGAGGGGATTACAGGCTCGACTGTTTAAGCAGGCGGGCATCTTCCGCCTGACAGGCGGCAGCGGTAAACAGTACATCGGTTGAGGAATTTAGCGCGGTTTCGCAGGAATCCTGCAGCACGCCGATAATAAAGCCTACCGCCACCACCTGCATGGCAATCTCATTCGGGATACCAAACATATTGCAGGCCAGCGGAATCAGCAGCAGAGAGCCGCCCGCCACGCCGGACGCGCCGCAGGCGCACAGGGATGCCACCACGCTAAGCAGCAGTGCGGTAGGAATATCTACCGGAATGCCCAGCGTTGTCACTGCCGCCAGCGTCAGTACCGTAATGGTGATCGCCGCGCCAGCCATATTGATGGTGGCACCCAGTGGGATAGAAACGGAATAGGTATCGCGATCCAGATTCAGCTTCTCACTCAGTGCCATATTGACCGGAATATTGGCTGCGGAGCTGCGGGTAAAGAACGCGGTGACGCCACTTTCGCGCAGGCAGGTAAACACCAGCGGATACGGGTTGCGGCGAATCTTCCAGTACACGAGTAGCGGGTTGATCACCAGCGCGACCAGTAACATGCAGCCAATCAGCACCACCAGCAGCTGGGCATAGCCCCACAAGGTGTCAAACCCGGTTGTGGCAATGGTTGAGGAGACCAGACCGAAAATACCGATCGGCGCAAAGCGAATAACGATTTTCACCATAAAGGTGACAGCATCTGAAACGTCATTGACCAGCTTTTTAGTCGTCTCGTTACCGTGACGCAGGGCAAAGCCGAGGCCGACTGCCCACACCAGAATACCGATATAGTTTGCCTCCATCAGGGCGGTGATGGGGTTGGACACCATGCTCTTCAGCAGGCCGCGCAATACTTCTACGATCCCGGAAGGCGGCGAAATATCGTTAGCACCCGTCGTTAAATGCAGGGTTGAGGGAAATATAAAGCTAAATAACACGGCGGTGAGCGCTGCGGCGAAGGTTCCCAGCAGATACAGCCACAGAATGGGGCGGATATTGGTTTGTTGTCCGTGCTGATGGTTGGCAATCGATGCCATCACCAGCATCAACACCAGCACCGGCGCCACGGCTTTCAGCGCGCCGACGAACAGCGTGCCCAGCAGGCCGGTGGCGATCGCCGCCGGTGTTGACACCAGCGCCAGTAAAATACCCAGCACCAGGCCGACAAGAATTTGTTTTACGAGGCTTCCCTGCGCCAGACGGCGGAGAAGTCCTGCAGAAGAGGATTGCGTGGTCATTAATTATTCCTGAGATATGGGTCGTTCCATTCCGCTACCGTGCTCTGATGGCACATTGTTTACCGGAAAAAAGGTTTGCCCGGACGAGTATAGGGATCGCGGCGCGATGGGGAAGCGTAAAATGTGGATTCTTTCGTAAAGATCGCGTTTTCCCTCTCCCGGCGGAAGAGGGAAACGGTGACGCTCAGGTTACTCTGAGCGCTGTTTTTTGTCGTTCTGATGGTTAACCCAGGCATTAATCAGCAGCGTGAGTGCCAGGATCCCCCCGACAATGCCCAGCGAAATGGCGATCGGGATATGGAAGAAGTCGATAATCAGCATCTTAATACCGATAAACACCAGGATAACCGACAGGCCGTACTTCAGCATGGTGAAGCGCTCGGCCACGCCCGACAGCAGGAAGTACATCGCACGCAGGCCCAGAATCGCAAACAGGTTGGATGTCAGTACGATAAAGGGATCGGTGGTCACCGCGAAGATCGCCGGAATACTGTCGACCGCAAAGATAACGTCGCTTAACTCAACGAGGATCAGCACCAGCAGCAGCGGCGTGGCGTACAGCAGACCGTTTTTGCGCACGAAGAAGTGCTCGTTCTCGATCTTGTCGGTCATCCGCAGATGGCTGCGCAGCCAGCGCACCAGGGGTTTGTCGCCAATCCCGGTTTCATCCTCTTTCGCCAGCGCCATTTTAATCCCGGTAAACAGCAGGAAGGCACCGAACAGATAGAGTAGCCATTCGAACTGCGAGATAAGCCAGCTACCGGCGAAGATCATAATGGTACGCAGGACGATCGCTCCCAGCACGCCGTAGATCAGCACCCGGCGCTGCAGCGCAGGCGGAACGGAGAAGTAGCTGAACAGCATTAGCCAGACAAACACGTTGTCGACGGCCAGCGCTTTTTCAATCAGATAGCCTGTAAGGAACGCCAGCGCCTGAGGATCGGCAACGGCACGGCCTTGTGTTTGCGCCAGATACCACCAGAAGGCGGCGTTAAACAGCAGAGAGAGCGTGACCCAGACCAGCGACCAGGCGGCGGCCTGCTTCATCGACATGGTGTGCGCGCCGCGGCGGCCCTGCAGCAGCAGGTCTATCGCCAGCATAATCGTCACGACGATAGCAAACCCGCCCCACAGCAGTGGTGTACCGACAGTATTCATAAAAACATCCTTATGCAAAAAACAAAAAACGGCTATGTCAGAAGACGATAGCCGCTTTGCGTTTTATGCATAGACCTCGCCTTCCGGCAAGGTCTCACTTACAACCCTGATGTCTCTTTGTCACCGCAGTCAGACTGCAACGAAAAAGCGGCACCCTTTTTACGGGTTGCCCGGCGACCGGATACGATTTTCCACGTATCGTAATGACGACCCACCGGCAAGGAAGTTACTCCCCTTTGCGGGTAACAAAATATGGCAGTACGCGTGAACCGTCAATTATCCGCAACCTTCCTTTTACACAGCTTTACGCTGGTACCTGCTCACTGACGTCATCCGCCGGGAATTTCACCCCAACCTGGCGACGAATTTCCGTCTGCAGTTTGGCGGTGATACGGCTGACGGTGAGTCCCGGGTGATTCACTTCATTCTCTTCAACCAGTCGGGCGAAGACCTCTGCTTCATAGAGCATAGTATTGATATGCTGAGGCTGGGTGAGATCCTGAGATTTGCCGCCGCGCGGAATAAAGCAGACTTTATGGCATTCGGAGATCTTCTCTACCACCAGTGAACCGGCCTCTCCCTGGATTTCGCTGGGCTGTACCGACTCGCTCACCTTGGAGTGATGCAGCGTAACGTCGAAATCGCCGTAGTTCATCACCACCGTACCGTGGGCGTCCACGCCGCTCTCCAGCAGGCCGGCAGTGGCACTGACGGAATGCGGTTCGCCCCACAGGGCGACGGCGGAGGCGAGGCAGTAAAAACCGATATCCATAATCGAGCCGTTGGAGAAGGCCGGGTTAAAGGTATTGGGATTTTCGCCGTCCAGGTAGCGCTGATAGCGCGAGGAGTACTGGCAGTAGTTGATAAAGGCTTTCCGCAGCTTGCCCACTTTGCTCAGGGATTGCTGGAGTAGCAGGAAATTCGGCAGGCTGGCGGTTTTGAACGCTTCGAACAGCACCACCTGGTTTTCGCGCGCGCAGGCGATCGCCTCTTCGACTTCGCGCAGGTTCGAGGCCAGCGGTTTTTCGCAGATCACATGCTTCTTATGCTGTAAGAAGAGGCGGGTTTGTGGGAAGTGCAGGGAGTTCGGGCTGGCAATATAAACGGCGTCAACGTCATCGCTTTGCGCCAGCGCATCCAGAGAGGTAAACAGATGATCGACCGGGTAGTCGCTGGCGAAAGTTTGCGCCTGTTCAAGGCTGCGGGAATAAACGGCGGTGAGTTTATATTTGCCGGTTTCATGGGCGGCATCGACAAACTGGCGGGTGATCCAGTTCGTGCCAACGACTGCGAAACGTATCATACCGATCTCTGTACTCCAAAAAGGGAACCTTTCGCCAATGTAGCACGCAATGATGACAATTCCAGTGTGCTATTGTGCAGAACGGGTTAACGAAAGGTGCGTTAACCACAGGCGGGTATCGAACTCCAACTGGTGATACTGCGGCTCCATATGGCAACAGAGCTGGTAGAAAGCTTTGCTGTGATTTTTCTCTTTCAGGTGCGCCAGCTCATGCACCACGATCATACGCAGAAAGGCTTCCGGTGCCTGGCGAAACACGGTCGCCACGCGGATTTCCGCTTTCGCCTTCAGCTTGCCACCCTGCACGCGCGAGATGGCCGTATGCAGGCCAAGCGCGTTTTTCAGGACGTGGATTTTATTGTCATACATTACCTTATTAACTGGCGAGGCGCTCTTCAGATACTGACTCTTCAAATCCTGGGTGTACTGCCACAGCGCCTTGTCGGTGGTGATGTCGTGGGTATCGGGATAGCGCTTTTCCAGCACCTCACCTAAGCGCTGCTCTGCTACCATGGTGCGCACCTGGGCCAGTAAATTCTCCGGATAGCCCTGGAGATAAATCAGATTGCTCATCAATGCCCCGATTTTTGCTAAAAAAGAGTATACTCTCGCCCCCATTACGGGGATTACTCGCGAATTTTACCACCCAGGAGGGCCGATGAGCCAACCAGACACCGGTTTCCGTTCACTGACGCTAAAACGTTTTCCTGAAACGGATGATGTAAACCCACTTCAGGCGTGGGAAGCCGCAGATGAGTATCTGCTGCAGCAGTTGGACGATACCGAAATCAGCGGCCCGGTCCTGATTTTTAACGACGCCTTTGGCGCGCTGGCCTGTGCGCTGGCTGAGCATAAGCCTTACAGCATCGGTGACTCTTACCTGAGCGAGCTGGCGACCCGTGAAAACCTGCGCCACAACGCACTGGATGAGTCCAGCGTGCGCTTTTTGGAGAGCACGGCGGACTATCCGCAGGCGCCGGCGGTGGTATTGATTAAAATCCCAAAAACCATGGCCCTGCTGGAACAGCAGCTGTGCGCGCTACGCAAGGTGGTGACGCCTGAGACGCGGATTATCGGCGGCACCAAAGCCCGCGACGTGCACAACTCGACGCTTGAGCTGTTTGAAAAAGTGCTCGGCACCACCACCACCACCCTGGCGTGGAAAAAAGCGCGTCTGATTAACTGCGTCTATACCGCTCCGGCGCTGGCGGCTGCGCCAGAAACCAACAGCTGGGCACTGGAAGGCACGCCCTGGACCATCCATAACCATGCCAACGTCTTCTCACGTAACGGCCTGGATATTGGCGCGCGCTTCTTTATCGAGCATCTGCCGTCTAACCTGGAAGGGGAAATTGTCGATCTGGGCTGCGGTAACGGCGTGATTGGTCTGACCCTGCTTGAGCGTAACCCGGAGGCGAACGTCGTTTTCGTTGATGAGTCGCCGATGGCCGTGGCGTCCAGCCGTCTGAACGTGGAAACCAATATGCCGGACGCGGTGGATCGCTGTGAGTTTATGATCAACAACGCGCTTTCCGGCGTTGAGCCGTTCCGCTTTAACGCGGTGCTCTGTAACCCGCCGTTCCATCAGCAGCGTGCCCTGACCGATAGCGTCGCCTGGGAGATGTTCCACCATGCGCGCCGCTGCCTGAAGATCAACGGCGAGCTGGTGATTGTGGCGAACCGTCATCTCGACTACTTCCACAAGCTGAAGAAGATTTTCGGCAACTGCACCACCCTTGCCACTAACAGCAAGTTTGTGGTGCTGAAGGCGGTCAAACTCGGCCGTCGCCGCTAAATTTCCAGCGCCAGACGGGTGCCCTGCGCAATGGCGCGCCGGGCATCCAGCTCCATCGCGACGTCACAGCCGCCAATCAAATGTACGGTTTTTCCACTGCTCTGTAGCGGCTCTGCCAGCGCCTGGCGCGGCTCCTGTCCGGCGCAGATCACCACATGATCGACAGCAATCACCTTCGGTTGACCGTCGATCGTCACATGCAGTCCCTCATCGTCGATCCGCTGATAGCTGACGCCGGGGATCATTTTCACGCCGCGTGCTAATAGCGTCGCGCGATGGATCCAGCCGGTGGTTTTCCCCAGACTGTCGCCCGGCTTGCTGGTTTTCCGCTGCAGCATCAGGATCTGCCGTGGGCTTTTCTCCCGTATCTGGCCCTCCGGGCGCAGACCGCCGACGGAGGTCAGGCTGGTATCGATTCCCCATTCGACGCAAAATTCGGCGATACTCTGGCGCGTTGTTTCGCCCGGCTGGCTCAGATACATGGCCGTATCAAAGCCGATACCGCCGCTGCCGATAATTGCTACCCGTTTGCCCACCGCGGCTTTATCGCGAAGTACGTCGAGATAGCTCAGCACTTTAGGGTGGTCGATCCCCTCGATCGGCGGCAGGCGTGGTTCGATCCCACAGGCGAGGATCGTCTCATCAAACTCCGCCAGCATCGGCGCACAGATCCACTGGTTTAGCCGCACGTCGACGCCGAGTATCGCCAGCATCCTGCGGTAGTAGCGCAGCGTCTCGTTAAACTCCTCTTTGCCCGGGATCTGGCGGGCAATAGTAAACTGGCCGCCAATCTCGGCGGCGGCGTCGAACAGGGTCACCCGGTGTCCGCGCTCAGCGGCGTTAACTGCAAAGGCCAGTCCGGCGGGACCGGCGCCGACAACAGCAAGGGTTTTGCTGCGCTGTGCAGGCAGCACTGGCATCAGGGTTTCATGGCAGGCGCGAGGGTTGACCAGGCAGGAGGTTACCTGGCCTGCGAAAATCTGATCCAGACAGGCCTGATTACAGCCTATACAGGTGTTAATCTCATCCGCCCGACCGCTCTGCGCTTTCGAGAGCAGGGCTGCATCGGCCAGGAAAGGCCGCGCCATCGACACCATATCCGCATCGCCGCGAGCGAGAATATCCTCCGCCACCTGCGGGTCGTTAATGCGGTTGGTGGTGACCAGCGGAATGCGGATTTTGCCTTTAAGTTTGCGCGTTACCCAGCTAAACGCGCCGCGCGGCACGGCGGTGGCGATGGTGGGAATACGCGCTTCATGCCAGCCGATACCCGTATTAATGATCGTGGCTCCGGCCGCTTCGATAGCCCGCGCCAGCGTCAGCGTCTCCTCAAAGGTGCCGCCACCCTCGACCAGGTCGAGCATCGACAGGCGGTAGATAATAATAAAGTCGTCGCCCACCCGGTCGCGAATGGCCCGAACGACCTCCAGCGCAAAGCGCATTCGACGCTGATAGTCGCCGCCCCATTGGTCATCGCGCTGGTTGGTTCGCTGTACCAGAAATTCGTTGATCAGATAGCCTTCCGAGCCCATGACCTCCACACCGTCGTAGCCCGCTTCCTGCGCCAGCGCAGCGCAGCGGGCAAAATCAGCGATTAGCGTCAGGATTTCGTCATGACTCAGGGCATGTGGGACAAAGCGGTTGATAGGGGCCTGAAGCGCGGACGGTGCCACCGGATGCGGCTGATAGCTGTAGCGGCCGGTGTGCAGAATTTGCAGGGCGATTTTTCCGTCATGCTGGTGGACGGCATCGGTAATGATCCGGTGATGCGGGAGCTGGGCGCTGTCGTTGAGTACCGCACCACCCGGCATGGTCACGCCGGAGAGAGAAGGGGCTACGCCGCCGGTGACGATCAGCGCCACGCCGTTGGCAGCCCGTTCGGCATAGAAAGCGGCAAGACGTTCCGCTCCCTGAGGGTGCTCCTCAAGGCCGGTGTGCATCGAGCCCATCAGCACGCGATTTTTAAGCGTGGTAAAACCCAGATCCAGCGGGGCGAAAAGCGACGGATAGCGGCTCATAATCTCTTCCAGTGTAAAATTATTGTTATGTGGTCGGATGAGTTACTAATTTAGCCGTCGGCGGGCAAAAGGGAAAAGGCGGAGTGAATGATTGTGATAACTATCAAAAAACCCCTTCCGCCGTAACGGAAGGGGGAGATGGCATCAGAGCTGATCCGTCGCCGTCACGCGCAGGGCTGCCAGCGCTTTACGGGCCGCTTTCAGCACCTGCTCGCACTGCTCAATGGTCAGCGTGAGCGGCGGTTCGATACGGATGGTCCTGGCGTTGTTCAGCGTGCCCGCCACCAGGATATGCTGGCGGAACATCTCGCTGGCAAAACTATAGCCAGTCTCGTTATCGACGAACTGAATGGCGATCAGCATCCCTTTCCCGCGGGCTTCCTGCACCAGGTCCGGATATTCCCGTGCCAGCAGGTTGAGGCCATCCAGCAGGATGTCGCCTTTCTGTTCGGCCTGAGCGGGCAGGTTCTCTTCCAGCAGCACATTGATGGTTGCCAGCGCTGCCGCACAGGCCAGCGGGTTGCCGCCAAAGGTCGTAGTGTGCAGGAACGGATTGTCGAACAGCACGGAAAACACCTCTTCGGTGGCGACGGTGGCACCCATTGGCATCACGCCGCCGCCGAGGGCTTTCGCCAGGCACAGAATGTCGGGCTGGACGTTTTCATGCTCGCAGGCGAACATCCGACCCGTCCGGCCCATCCCGGTTTGCACCTCGTCAAAGATCAGCAGTGCGCCAAAGTCATCGCATAGCTTACGTACCGCAGGCAGATAGCCCAACGGCGGCAGAATCACGCCGCCTTCACCCTGAATGGGTTCCAGGATCACCGCCGCCACGTCTTCACCGGTTTTGCGGCACTCGCTTAGCTGAGTGCGCATGGCATTGATATCGCCAAAGGGAACGTGACGGAAGCCCTGCAGCAGCGGCATAAAGGGTTTACGGAAGGTGGATTTTGCCGTCGCCGACAGCGCGCCGAGGGATTTGCCGTGGAAGGCACCGCTGGTGGCAATAAACGTGAATTTGCCCCGTGGCGACTGGTACGCTTTGGCGAGTTTTAGCGCCGCCTCGACCGATTCGGTCCCGCTATTACTGAAGAAGCTGTATTTCAGCTTGCCCGGCGTCAGCGCGGCCAGCGTTTTGGCCAGCATAGCGCGGAGCGGATCGAGGAGCTCCTGACTGTGTAACGGCTGTTTCGCGAGTTGATTCTGTACGGCGGAAACCACAACTGGATTACGATGCCCCACGTTGAAAATGCCAAAGCCCCCCAGACAATCAACAAACTCCTGTCCCTGGGTGTCGACAAGCGTATTCAGACTTCCCGCTTGCCACTCTACGGCTGCGTAATCCCCGCCGGCGGTTACAGACTTACGATACTCAAGAAACCCCGGATTGACGTGCTCTTTAAAGTAATCAATCACCTCTCGGTTAAGTGCTTTCATTTCCTCATTATCAAGCGTTCGCTTCTCAATGAGATTCAGTGCGTGTGCGCTGCAGGCCAGAGCCGATGCGCTGGAGGGTAACCTGTTCAAGATGTGCTCCCGGGGCTCGCGTATCACATGATACCGATTTAAGTATTGCAGGGATTGCGCCAGATCGGCGCGGGACGCTGAAATCGGGATAAACACCAGGTCAATATGCAGTTGTGCAAAATTTAATCGTCCAGCGCGGCGAGCGCACTGAAAACGCTGAGCTATCGCGGTGCAGGTGCTGCATCGTCAGGGGGCAAAGTCGTTAGTTTCGTAATGAAAATATTAATAATCAATCAATTAGAGGAGATACAAAAAAGGCACTTTAATCGCAAATTGCGATCTAAATCAAATTTAACATCTAAAGATAAATTGCTTATCGCCGAAATAACATTATCTTCATAAATGATATACAAACAACCCGCAAAGGACGCTTATATGCCTGCCCATTCCTGGGTCAGCCAGCAGGAACACCGGCTGGATGATAATACCACCCTCATGTCCACCACCGATCCCAATAGCTATATTACCCACGCCAACGATGACTTTGTGCAGGTCAGCGGCTACAGCCTGCAGGAGCTGACGGGTCAACCGCACAATATCCTGCGCCATCCGGATATGCCGAAAGCGGCCTTTGCCGATATGTGGGCAACCCTGAAGCAGAATTGTTAAAAACCGACGTAAAGACGGCGATCACTACTGGGTCCGAGCTAACGCGGTGCCGATGGTGCGCGACGGCAGGGTAACCGGCTATATGTCGATTCGCTCCCGCGCCACGGAGGAAGAGGTCGCTGCGGTGACGCCGCTGTATCAGGCGTTGAACGAGGGCCGTTGCAATAAGCGCATTGCGAAAGGACTGGTGGTGAGCAAGGGCTGGCGGGGTAATTTACCGGCGACGCCGCTGCGCTGGCGGGTGCGTACGGTGATGAGCGTGCTCTTTATTGCACTTGCGGCAGTGCTGGTAGGGACCGGTGCGGTCTGGCTGCCGGTGCTGGCGAGCGGGCTGCTGATGCTCTGCGGCAGCGCCCTCTTTGAGTGGTAGATTACCCGCCCGATGGAGCGCGTTGCGCGCCAGGCGATGCAGGTCGCCACCGGGGAGCGCAACAGCGTTGAACAGCTTCAGCGCAGCGACGAACTGGGGCTGATGCTGCGGGCCGTCGGGCAGCTGGGGTTAATGTGTCGCTGGTTAATCCACGATATTTCCGGCCAGGTCGCCAGCGTGCGCGACGGCAGCGTCACCCTGGCGAAGGGCAATGAAGACCTTAACCAGCGCACGCGGCAAACGGTGGTCAACGTACAGCAGACGGTGGCAACCATGAGCCAGATGGCCGCGTCGGTACAGAACAACTCTGAAACCGCAGCGGCGGCGGATAAGCTCTCCAGTGAAGCGAGTTCTGCGGCGACCCACGGCGGCCAGGCGATGGAAACGGTGGTTAAAACCATGCATGAAATTGCCGACAGCACCCAGCGGATTGGCTCGATTACCTCCCTGATTAACGATATTGCCTTCCAGACCAATATCCTCGCGCTGAATGCCGCGGTCGAAGCGGCGCGGGCCGGGGAACAGGGTAAAGGCTTTGCGGTCGTGGCCGGAGAAGTACGGCATCTTGCCAGCCGCAGCGCCAATGCGGCTAACGATATCCGCAAATTGATTGAAGCCAGCGCCAGCAAGGTTCAGTCGGGCTCTGAACAGGTTCACGCCGCCGGACGGACGATGGATGATATCGTCGCCCAGGTACAGAATGTTACCCGTCTGATTGGTGAGATCAGCCACTCCACCACCGAACAGGCCGCCGGTCTTTCTGACCTGACGCGGGCGGTTGCCGAGCTGGATGCGATCGCTCAAAAGAACGCGGGACTGGTGGAAGAAAGCGCTGAAATTTCGGCGATGGTGAAACATCGGGCCAGTCGCCTGGAAGACGCGGTGACCGTTCTGCACTAACGCTTTTTGTTGTTCATAAAGAACCGCCGACCGCGAGGAAACGGCGGTTAATGAGATGGTCCCCACCACCCTGTGAGCGGTACGCTGGCAGGGTGTTTCTTTATGGAGAAGACCATCATGCAAAACGTTACGCTTATTGGTATCGATCTTGGCAAGCACTCCTTCCGCGTCCACTGCCAGGATAGAGCGGGTAAAGCCCTACTGCATAAAAAATTATCCCGCACCAAACTGATGGCGTTTTTAGCGGGGGCACCATCAGCAACTGTTGTGATGGAAGCCTGCGCTGGTGCTCATTTTATGGCTCGCCGAATTGCTGCTTTCGGGCACGATACTAAGTTGATTTCTCCGCAATTTGTCCGCCCCTTTGTAAAAAGCAACAAGAACGATTTTATCGATGCTGAAGCTATCTGCGAAGCTGCATCCCGCCCATCCATGCGCTTTGTACAACCCAGAACCGAGGCACAACAAGCTATGCGTGCGCTGCACCGTATCAGGGAATCACTGGTCAGAGACAGAGTTAAAACAACGAACCAGATGCATGCTTTTCAAAAGTAGTTCCCAATCTGGTTTTGCGAAGACTGATTATTGATGACATAAACGGCGTATCGACCTGGTGAAAACCTAACATAAAAAATGGCTCTCTGAAGCCGTGCGGTTTTTTAGGCTAATCAGGTACGGAACTCATCGAGGCGCGGGTATCCATGCCCATAATGACGCCGGATAGATTTAAGCAGCCAACATCAATCAAAAATCAGTGTTGCAAAAATGGTGGAGACCATAGATTTTTATGTCAATTTTACACAAATCGTGCATGTTGTTTTTTTGTATGCTTAATTGCTAATTAAGTGTTAAAATTAAGCTGGTAGTTAAAAGGTTATTTATTCCATATTGCTGTTTTAAATCATTAATAACCCCGAGGTTGACTTTGTATATAATTAATAACGTCACTATTTTTTGCGATATATATCGATAAATTAATACAGATTAATAGTTTTAAACTATTTCGCTGTTTCACTGAAATTAAAAAACGATCAAATTCATAAAGTTACTACCGCCGTTACCGATAACGTACGATGCATGGATAGATGCATTTCATTCCCGGTGTTTTTTTGATCGCAGGTCAGCCCTGCGTCTAAATTCCGTTATCAAAGATACTCACAGGTATGGGGTAAATATGTTGTTACGTGACGTAAGGATCAGCACAAAATTATTTCTGGCGTTCAGTTTTATTATTGTTTTAATGATCGTCAGTTCTGCGCTTTCACTCATGAGTTTACAGAGCGCCAACAAAGGGATGCAGGAGATTATCACTGACGACTATCCCACGACGATAAAAGCCAACCAGTTAATTGATAATTTCCAGGATTTTGTTAGCGCACAGCAGCTGATGCTGCTCGATCAGGAAGGTCGTTACAGCGCCGATCTCGAAAAACAGCTGACAGAGATAAGCGCCCGCATCACCCTGATTATTGGCGAGCTGGATAAGCAACTTCCCGGTGCCCAATCGCAAAAAATTCTCGACAAGATTAAGGCCGTTCGCCAGAAATATCTGGCATCGCGTTTTCGTATCCTGGAGGCCATCAAAGACTATAATCGTCCTACCGCCCTACAGGAAATGATGACCACGACGGTCAATGTTCAGAAAGAATATAAAGCGAAAGTTCAGGAACTGATTGCCGTTCAGAATAGCCAGATGCGCGCTTCGGGTGAGCAGGTGGATAAAGACTTCTCCACTAACCGACTGTTATTAATCACCTTAACTCTGATTGGTGCCGTGGTGGCAGCGATTGTCAGCACCTTGCTGATTCGTGCTATCACGCGTCCGCTGACGGCGGCGGTCGGCCTGGCAGAATCGATTGCCGCTGGCGATCTGACCGGCAGCGTCACTATTCGTGCACGCGATGAAACCGGAACCCTCCTGCAGGCGCTGATGGAGATGAAAGAGCGCCTGCTGGCGATTGTACAGGAGGTGCAGAACAGTTCGGAAAATATCTCCAGCGCCGCTGCGCAGATCGTTGCCGGTAACCAGGATCTGGCCGTCCGCACCGAAGAGCAGGCCAGCTCCGTCAAGCAGACGGCTTCTTCCATGGAGCAGATCACCGCGACGGTGAAAAACACCTCTGAGCATACCACCGAAGCGACGCATCTGTCGGCCGATGCCGCGACCGTTGTGAAAAATAACGGTGAGATGATGCATCAGGTGACCGAAAAAATGCGCATGATTAATGACACCTCTAATCGGATGTCGGACATCATCAACCTGATTGACTCCATCGCTTTTCAGACCAATATTCTGGCGCTTAACGCGGCGGTTGAAGCGGCGCGCGCGGGTGAACATGGCCGTGGCTTTGCGGTAGTTGCCGGGGAAGTCCGTCAGCTGGCGCAAAAAAGTGCCTCGTCGGCGAATGAGATCCGCAGCCTGATTGAGAACTCAAGCAGCCAGACGAAGGACGGGATGGCGCTGGTGGAAAAAGCCAGCGGCCTGATTAACGGTATGGTTAACAACGTGCAGGAGATGGACACCATCCTGCGTGAAATCGGCCAGGCCAGCCGTGAACAGACCGACGGTATTTCACAGATCAACAGCGCTATCGGCCTGATTGACTCTACCACCCAACAGAATTCCAGCCTGGTGGAAGAGTCCGTTGCGGCAGCGGCAGCGATGAACGATCAGGCGCTGCATCTGAAAGAGATGGTCAAGGTCTTCCGCGTGCGTGCGGATCAGCCTGCCGTCTGACGGATCGATTCTCCTGTAACACCTCCAGCGACGCGCGATTTGCGCGTCGCGACTGCTCCCGCGCTTGATCTCTCTCGCACCCTTGCGGCACGAATGGCAATATAATAATCATTATCATTTAGCTAGAATGCACTATTCGACATCATTCACGAAGGCATCCTATGACCCTGCCACAATCCCGTTATCCGCAGCGTGTGCGCAACGCGCTGCGTTTTCGTCAGCTTACCGTCTCCTGCGCACGGAGCGTATCAGCGCGGGCTTCCAGCGTATCGTCCTTGGTGGCGATGAGCTGGAGGGGTTCGCCTCTCTGGGCTTTGACGATCACAGCAAACTCTTTTTCCCGCAAGCGGGCGTGTCTTTTATGCCGCCGGTAGTCAGCGACGAGGGCATTAACTGGGGCGATGGTCCTCGCCCGGCGTCGCGCGACTATACGCCGCTGTATGATGAGGCGCGTCACGAGCTGGCATTTGATTTCTTTATTCACGACGGCGGGGTTGCCAGCCACTGGGCAATCAATGCGCGCGTGGGCGATACCCTGACGATTGGCGGGCCGCGCGGATCGCTGGTGGTGCCGGAAGACTATGCTTTCCAGCTCTATGCCTACGATGAGTCGGGCATGCCGGCTCTGCGCCGTCGGCTGTCTGCATCAGGCAACCGCGTCGTACTCGACTTCTGAGATCTGCTGCTCCAGCTGGGTGCGGAGATCGGCCAGTGATTTTTCCTGCTGGGTAAAGTACGCATTCTGATCTTTAAGCGACGACACCAGCAGCCACGACTCTTCCGTATCCAGCGCTTTCAGCTCTTCCTGCAGGCTGGCGATACGCTCTTTGACGTCCTTAATTCTTTTCAACAGCTGATCGAGATCGTTCAGTCTGTCGCTGGCCATCAGCGGATCCATGCCCTGCTGCAGTCGGTTTAAGATCGAGCGCACCGCAGGCAGATCGCCGCGCTTTTTGGCCTGGTTAAGTTGCGCCATTATGCTGTTGGCTTCCGACTTCAGCGGAATATCGACCAGGTCCGGATGGCAGAGCTTGCTGGCCTGACGCCACAGACGTTTCAGCTCGCGACGATCGTCTTCCGACATGTTCAGGCGTTCGCCAAAGCGTTTTTCCGCGTCTTCCTGCTGTTCCTGATGCTCCTCATACTGACGATTCGCATCGTCACGGGCCCGACGAGCCGGCTCTTCTTCCCGCGTCAGGCCGTGTTCCAGCTCCTGGGCTTCACTCAGCAGCGTGGCGATCAGCGTATTCTGCTGCAATACCTGCCGACGGGCGTCAACGGCCTGCGGCGAGTGTGGATCCAGGCTGCGCCAGCGTTGGGTCAGCGTGACCAGCTCTTTAACCGCCTGAGCCATGTAGTGCTGGCAGCGCAGATAATCAGCCTGGCGGCGTTCCGCTTCGGCTTTGCGTTTGCGAAGCGTGGCCTCAGCCAGCGTTTTCCGCAGGCTGAGGATCTGGGTCATCAGTGGGCCGAGACGCTGACGGTAAAGATCGTTAAAATCATCCAGCAGCTGGATACGCACATTGCGGCGGTCGATCAGATCGCGCAGCTGCTCTTCCAGCGCTTTTAACTCCAGCTTGCTGGCGGCGACCTGCGGGTCCTGCCAGTTCACCACCCGCCGCTGGCCTTGCAGCCAGCTGGCGATGGCTCGCATCGCGTCAAGATAGTTCTTCTTTTCGAGCGCCGAGACGATAAGCGCCAGTTCCGGGTCGCTGGCTTCATCTTTCAGATGAAGAAGCTGGCTCTGGATGATGTCGTCATCTTCCAGTTCAATGGCGTTCTTGATGATCTCAAGCCGTTTGATTGGATTTTTCATGGCGTTTTACCAGGCGCTTTCGTCTCGTCGTTTAAAAAATAGATGGATTGGTAAATTACGGCAAAAAATAGCGGCATAGCGAGCCGTTGCGGCCGTATCCGGCAAGCAGATTAACATTCACTGGCCCATACCGATACGATAAATATCATTTACTTGTGGCATTATTTCTGATGTTAAACAGATAGGTTTTTTATAAAGACTTAAGTCAGTTTTTTAGAAAAAAATATCGCCGTGTTTTTGTTATCAAAATCTATGCCAGAAATTTTCGCCAGCGATCCCAATGGCAAATCCTCCGCTTCAGAGATAAAAAAACCGCTGACCTCGCCGCTGTTTCGATATTTTTGCGCATTCTGCGCAACTTCTTGCTCAAAGTAGCTATGGGTAAATTGTGGTTATTTTGTTTTTATATTGTTTTTCAATGAGATAAAAATTGGTACACGAATTGCTATATCTGCCGTGAGCAGTTACACACACGTTAGATAAGCAAGGCGTATGACTATGCCAACCCCATGTTATATCAGCATCGAAGGTAAAACTCAGGGCAACATTACCGCCGGTGCCTTTACCTCCGACTCCGTCGGCAACATCTATGTCGAAGGCCACGAAGACGAGATGCTGGTTCAGGAATTCAAACACGTGGTCACTGTACCGACGGACCCGCAGTCCGACCAGCGCATACACAAGCCGTTTAAATTTACCGTGGCGCTGAACAAAGCGGTACCGCTGATGTACAACGCCCTGGCCTCCGGCGAAATGCTGCCGACCATCACCCTGAAATGGTACCGCACCTCGGTTGAAGGTAAGCAGGAGCACTTCTTCTCCACCATCCTGACCGACGCGACCATCGTGGATATCGACTGCCAGATGTCGCACTACCAGGACCCGGCCAAATCTGACTTCACGCAGCTGATCGGAGTCTCCGTGGCCTACCGCAAAATCGACCGGGAACACACCGTTGCCGGCACCTCCGGTTCTGACGACCGGCGTGCGCCGATCGAAGCGTAAGCGATTCTCCCGGGCCACGGCCCGGGATTTTTCGTTGTGCTGAGGTGTGGCCCTCGCCAGACCTGAGTACAGCTAATTTTCAGGCACCGCCCGGTGTGCGGTAGCTATGGGAACAGGGACATAAGGAGAGGGTCGGTGGCAAATATCATGGGACTTCAGTTTACGGTGACCTTCGACGACCTGCCGGCGGGCACCTTTGCAGTGGTGGATTTTGAACTACGGGAAGCGCTGAACGCGCCGTTTTCACTCTCGATTAACCTCGCCAGCCAGGGTCTGGCCCACGGCGTGTTTGTCCGCCGTTTCCGCTATGCCGAAGCGGTCAGCACCGCGGGCGTGGAGCTGAAAGACTACAGCTTTACAACCCCGGCCTGCGGCCTCTCCCACAGGAAAATGAGCAACGCGCTGGAACACCAGCGGGAACAGTACGAGCACTACGACTCCCCGGCCGCTTTAAAGGCGATCCGAGCGGCAAAGCCTTCAGCGGCTACCGCCCCGACGCCCTGCGGAACGAATCCGTTACTGGCCAGGGGCAGTCCAACTGCGCGGGCCTGCGGCTCGGCTACAGCTTCTCGCTGGACGTTCTCCGACGCCCTATGTGTTGCCCGAGCACAAAACCCGCACCATGCTGCGTACCGATACCCATAAAGGCAGCGGTTTTAACGAACTGCGCGTTGAGGATGAAGCCGCGAGCGAACAGATCTATCTGCACGCGCAGAAAAATATGGATTCAGTGATCAACAACATCCAGCGCCAGAGCGTCGGGCTCGATCAGCATCTGAGTGTGGCGCAGAACAAGTTCGAACATATCGATGGCAACAGTCACCGGATCGTCGGCAAGACGATATCGAGCAGATAGGCCAGGACCACCATCAGGCGATTGGCCGCAGCATGTTCCAGAACATCGGCCAGGCGCTGAAGCGCTTTATTGGCGGCGGGGAGATCACTGCCATCAGCGGCCGTTGGCAGAGTACCCTTTCCGGCTCCGAAGAGCTGGTTATCGGTACCAGCCAGCGGGTGCTGGTCAACAC
>Ga0268251_10000045_pt1 | contig 118736 bp, 124 predicted proteins | sample AgamicAsMae_FD_200527 | JGI IMG/M metagenome (GOLD analysis project Ga0268251, IMG submission 200527) | Agave microbial communities from Guanajuato, Mexico - As.Ma.e (v2) (version 2) | ecosystem: Host-associated > Plants > Phyllosphere > Phylloplane/Leaf | place: Guanajuato, Mexico... | reverse complement strand
TACTAATATACCAACTTTATTCCCCCTCGTCAACTACTTTTTTTACTTGTTTTTTATCTCTTTCCTTCGTTCGCTTTTTATCCCTTTTTATCCCCTTACTTTACCTCCTCATTCGCTTTATCCGCCCCTTTTTTACCCCTTCCCTCCTTTTCGTTCTTTTGCCTTTACCTTTACTTAATAAATAAAAAAAGCCATCAGCAAGCTGATAGCTTTTTTTATTTATGCCAACGTTGGCCTTGTGGTGTATCTTCTACAAATATACCAACTTCTTTTAACTGATTACGTAACAAGTCTGATTCTTCAAAATCATGCGACTCACGAGCTAATACACGTTTATCCAATAATTCGCGTTGCTTCGTTGTAAGTTCTTCGTTACCATCCAATCCCTCAATACCAAATACAGATAATAAATCGGCAATTGTTCCTAATAAATGCTGAACAGTATCAACTTTTACAGTGTTACGCTCAGTGTAGGTATTCCCTATACTAACAAGTTCAAAAATAGCTGCAAGCGCGTTGGGCGTATTAAAGTCATCATCCATCGCCTGGTCAAACGCTTTCTTTTGCACTTCAATCAATGTCTCAACATCTTCGTCCCCACCAGGTTCCGATGTTTCCGCTCGAAACATCAAATTTCTATAAGCTGTACGGATGCGTTCTAATTCTAAACGTGCTTGTTCTAAAGTGCTTGCTTCATAGTTAATTGGTCGCCGATACTGCGTTGTGGTCAATAAGTATCGAATGACCATTGGATCGTCATAAGTCGCTAGCATGTCATGTAGCGTTGTAAAATTACCGAGAGATTTTGACATCTTTTCATTATTAACATTAACAAATCCATTATGCATCCAATAATTAACAAACTTTTGTCCTGTTCTGGCCTCAGACTGAGCAATTTCGTTTGTGTGATGTGGAAATGCTAAATCAATACCGCCACCATGGATATCAATTGTATTCGACAAGTACTTTTGCGCCATAACCGAGCACTCTATATGCCAGCCCGGACGACCATTCCCCCATGGAGACGACCATGAGATAACCCCTTCCCGTGGCTCATTTTTCCAAACAGCAAAATCAATCGGATCCTCTTTACGAATAGTCTCCTCATCATTCAAACGACCAGCAGCATTGGCTTCCATTTCTGCCAAATCCTGATGAGCTAAAATACCATAGCCCTTGAATTTCTTAGCACGGAAGTAAACATCCCCTTCGGACTCATATGCATAGCCTTTATCAATAAGATCTTTTACGAATTCGATGATCTCTGGGATAACTTCTGTTGCACGTGAACGCACCGTGGCAGGTTTAATATTTAATGGCAGAGTATCTTCATCAAAGGCATCAGCATACTTATTAGCAACCTCTAGTTCAGAAATACCTTCTTCTTGCGCACGATTAATAATTTTGTCGTCCACGTCAGTAAAATTCGAAACATAATTGACTTCATAACCACGATATTCAAAATAGCGGCGCACTGTGTCAAAAGCAATGGCTGAGCGAGCATTCCCAATATGGATATAGTTATATACTGTGGGGCCACAAACATACATGTTTATTTTGCCAGCAGTAATTGGCTTAAAAACTTCTTTTTCACGTGATAACGTATTGTAGACGTAGATCATAGTTTGCTCCCTTTATAATAGAAAAATTATTATTACTTAGTATTATACATGAGCTGCAAACATTTTGGCATTATTCCTCAGTACGAATGGATACTCAAAATCATAATAAAAAACGCCGAGCATTCCTCGACGTTTAGATACCTATGCTAAATATTTTTCTTTCACATCGCGCATTGTCTTCAGAACAGTGTTCTTATCCAACAATGTCAACATTTCTGGTAAATTAGGCCCTTGGACTTCGTGAGTAGTCATAATACGAATAGGATTCCATAAGTTACGGCCTTTTATTTCTAAGTCGTTTTGAATCGCACGAATTGTACTCATATAGTCGGCCGGAGTTGCATCAGTCGGCAAGGATTCATATGTTGATTCCCACGCAGCTGCCACTTTACGGCCATCTTCTGAAGTCAGGTATTCAACCATTTCATCTGTTATATTGCCCAACTCAAAGAAAGGTTTGCGAACTAGCTCAACAATTTGACGCGTATATGATATACCATCAACGCCAGCGACTTTAATAACTTCTGACAACCACTTTTTCTTATCAGCAGCATCATCTGCAGATATCAAATGAGCATTGACGAGCTCTTGAATAAGTTGTGGCATAACAGCATCCGTATCACGACGCATCCATTGGTTGTTGACCCATTCTAATTTCTTTTGATCGAACTTAGCATTTGCTTTGCTCAAACGCTTTTCATCAAACATTTCTTTGAATTCTGACAAACTAAAGATTTCATCTTCACCCTTTGGTGACCACCCCAGCAAACCAATAAAATTAACCATAGCTTGTGGTTGGTAGCCTAATTCCTTGTATTGTTCAACGAACTGCAAGAGATTTTCATCACGTTTAGACAATTTCTTACCAGTTTCTCCATTGATAATCAAAGCCATGTGTCCAAACTTTGGCACATCCCACCCCAAAGCTTCATAAATCATGATTTGCTTTGGTGTATTTGAGACGTGGTCATCTCCACGAAGAACGTGGGAAATTTTCATCAAGTGGTCATCAACGACAACCGCAAAATTATAAGTTGGCATACCATCAGCTTTTTGAATGACCCAATCACCACCAACTTCTTTAGCACCAATCTCGATATGCCCTTTAACGATGTCATCCCAAGCATATACCTGCTCTTCTGGTACACGGAAACGCACTACCGGCTTTAATCCTTGTGCTTCAAATTCAGCATATTTGGCTTCACGCTCTTCGTTAGTCAAACCTTCATATTCATAAACATAATGCGGCGCCTGCTTAGCCGCCTGTTGCGCTTCACGTTCAGAGGCGAGCTGTTCTGACGTTTTGTAAGACTTGTACGCTTGCCCACTAGCTAATAGTGCATCGATAAATTCTTGATAAATACCCTGTTCATTACGTTCTGATTGACGATAAGGTCCATAAACGCCTGGTTTTTCTGGGCTCTCATCCCAGTCTAAACCTAGCCAAGCTAAATTTTCAAGTTGTGATTTTTCGCCATCAGCAATATTACGTGCTGAGTCAGTATCCTCAATACGAATAACGAATGTGCCATTGTAGTGGCGTGCAAATAACCAATTAAAAATAGCTGTTCGTGCATTCCCTATATGCAAATGTCCCGTTGGTGACGGCGCATAGCGAACACGTATGTCTTCTGTCATGAATCAATAATCTCCTATGTATGGTATTTAGTACCGTTTTGTCTAGGTACTAGTATACAACACTCATGATACTAATTTCCAATCACTATATCGTGTTTTTATGGACGTAAACTTTTTGCAAAAAAGCGAATTTGCTTTTCGTAGAAATCTTCTGGTTCAGTAATTAACTCAGGATTGTCATAGCGAATCGCAGTCAAAAAATAACCGAAATTCAACCATATGACATTCATAACCGCTGCTTCCACATCTACCGACTTTTTTATTTTATTTTGTGCCCTCATCTCTGTAAAATACTGCAGTAAGATTTTTCTGAATCGAATTGGTATTTCTTCGACCGCATGACTCACTTTTGGCATTCGAAAAGATTCTTGAAGGCCTATCAAAACAACTTCTTGATGTTTCTCCTGAAACTCTTGATACGTTCTTGACATATTGATTAGGTCAGTCTCAATATCACCCGTCACAACCAGTGCATCATCAAAAATAGCAGCCAAATCATTGAGATGCCTATCAATCACAGCTGATAGTAACCCTTCTTTGTCTTTAAACTTTCTAAAAATTGTACTAGGATTGACATTCGCTTTTTCAGCAATTTTGTTGATGGTTGCCGATTGATAACCAACTTCTATCAACAATGTAATGAACGCATTTAAAATTAAATCGTATTTTGATGGTTGTTTGGACATGTTTCGTACCTCTTCTTTAGTTATATTATCATATTCTCTTTTGAAAGACAGACTATTTTTAGTATGCACGCAACTACTTGCATGCAAAACGAATAAGTGCTACTCTATTGTCAGCAAAAGAAAAGGAGTTCCACATGAGTTTCAAAAAATTCATTGTCAGCAAGGGTGTCATCGGAGCGCTCATTATCGTGCTATTCTACGGCTTATTGATGGTTGGCATTTATTTTTCAGGGTATAAAGTCGTGCCTAGCAAAATAAACCAATTGCCAGTTGCCATTGTCAACCAAGATAAGGACAGCACTACATTAAAAAACAACTTAAAAAAAGCTTGCCGTTTAAACACGTCAAAACTGATTTGAATATGAAACAGGCTAAAAGTCAATTGAACGATCGCGAAATTTATTTAATTATTGATATTCCAAAAGATTTCAATGCCAACCTCAAGAAAATAGATGGTCAATCTAAAGGTGAACTTAAGTTTTACATCAACTACGCCAATCCTATGACATCAGTTTCAGCCATGGAAACTGTCGCCAAATCAGTCGGTAATCATGTTCAAAAAAGTGTTTTACTGCAGCAAAGCAAGGGGATTCTAACAGCCACCGAATTATCACAATTAGAATCAGAGACAAAATCATTAATCACAGCTAATCCAACACAAAAAGACGCTATTTTACAAAAAGCTGAACAAACAAAAAGCACTGCTACAGCAAAAATAAATCAAACCTATGCAAACGTTGCTAATTCATACAATTACAGCATTGTGAAAGTGAATAAAGCACCTTCTGGTATGCAACATAGCATGGCTCCGTTCTTTATGTCACTAGCTTTTTATATTGGTTCCATGATTGGCGCCATGTTAATTGTCGTTGCATACAAGTCATTTTCACCATTAATAGGTCGCTGGAAAGCATACACTTATACGGAAATCGCTATTATCTTAATTTCAATGATAGCACCGCTGTTAATTGTTGCACTAAGCAAAAGTATGCTTCGTTTTGATAGTAATACCTATTGGCAACTGTGGGTTAACCATTCTATTGAGTTATTTGCATCATTGAACGTCAACCTAATCTTCTCATTAATTCTTGGACAACTTGGTATTATGATCAATATGCCTTTCATGCTAACTCAAGTCGTTTCAGGAGCCGGTCTCATTCCACGCCCAATCCTGCCTGATTTTTTCAAGGTCATGAGTAACATTTCTCCTTGTTTCTATTCAATTCGTGCAGATTACAACATTTTATACGGCGGCAATAACACACACACCCTTTGGCTGAAACTTCTGACCATTGGCATCGTAGCTATTATTATTCACCTAGATATTGTTGCTTTCCAAAAAAAGCGCACACCGCTGGTACAACCTTCATAATAAAAAAGGCCCTTTCTAGGAAGGCCCTTTTTTATGTTTAGCTATTTAAAAATGTTTGCCTAAATGGTTTTTTTGTTTGGTCACTGGCACATATTTTATCATGGGCGTAGTAATTGCCCATTTTCATCGACTTGTTTTAAAAGCTGCCAAAGTAGGTGCCCCCATTCCCAAGATAACCAGCCAACTATTGATAGAAATGCTCTGACATGATCATTCTCCTAAGGCAATTTTAAGCGCCTCACTTAATGTTGTTACTCCAATAACTTTAATACCTTGAGGTAATTCGATGCCATTTAAATTATTTTTAGGAACAATGGCACGCTTAAAGCCCAATTTTTTAGCTTCTTTTAATCGTCCTTCAATATCTGCTACGCTACGGACTTCGCCAGTTAGACCAATTTCGCCAACAAAGACATCACTTGGCCTTGATTCTTTATCATGATACGAACTAGCTAGAGCAACAGCAATCGCTAAATCAATTGCTGGTTCATCAAGTTTCACGCCACCTGCTGCCTTTAAATACGCATCTTGATTTTGTAATAATAAGTTAGCGCGTTTTTCTAATACAGCCATAATCAATGACACGCGATTCCTATCGAGGCCTGCTGCTGTACGCTGTGCGTTACCAAATACAGTCGGCGTTACTAAGGCTTGTAATTCAACCAAAATAGGTCGTGATCCTTCTAACGCGACCACAATTGCCGATCCAGTGGCACCAGATAAACGTTCTTCTAAGAAAATCTCAGAGGGATTAGCTACCTCTATCAAACCGCCATTACGCATTTCAAAAATACCTAATTCATTCGTTGCGCCAAACCGATTTTTAACCGCACGCAGAATGCGATACTTATAATTACTATCTCCTTCAAAGTACAATACTGTATCAACCATGTGCTCCAGAATTTTTGGCCCCGCTATGGCGCCATCTTTAGTCACATGCCCTACTATAAATATAGAAATATTATTAGTCTTAGCGATTTGCAAAAGATCGGCTGTCACTTCTCGAATTTGTGATACTGATCCAACAGCCGATGAGACATCAGGTTCTTGCATGGTTTGTACCGAGTCAATAACAACAAAATTCGGTTGTAATTCCTCAATCTGCTTTTTCACGGCCGTCATATCCGTTTCCGGATATAAATAAAACTCATCGTGCCCAACGCCTAAGCGGTCGGCACGCAGTTTCACTTGTGTGGCAGACTCTTCGCCGGTCACATATAGTACCCGTCCTTCTTGAGCAAGTTGTCCAGATACTTGAAGTAGTAATGTTGACTTGCCAATACCAGGATCACCACCAATCAAAACCATCGAACCTGGGACAACACCGCCACCTAAAACTCGGTTTAGTTCTTTAAGCTTAGTTGCTACGCGCGGTGTCTCTTCAGATGTAATCTCGTTTATTTTTTCAACTTTAGCATTGCGTCCATCTAGACTCACACGACTTTTACGATCATTTGATTCTGGTTGGATTTTTTCTTCAACAAGCGTGCCCCATTCACCACAATTTGAGCAGCGTCCTAAATACCGCGCCGAAACAAAACCGCAGTTGGAACATATAAATTGTGTTTTTACTTTAGCGATATCCTAGTCCTTTCATTTAATTCTTTCTAACATAATGATAAAAGCTATTATTGCCCTGTTGAACCAAAGCCACCCTTACGATCTGACTTTTCCACAGCATCATCGCCATCAGCTAATAAATAGGGCAAAAATATTCCTTGACCGATGCGCTCACCTTTTTTAATATGGGCGTCTTTAAGGCCAAAATTAATAAACTGAAAGAAAATTTCCCCTTCATTACCCTCATTATTATAATAATCAGCATCTACGATACCAACTGCATTAGGCATCATTATCCGTTTTTTAATAGGTCCACTTGAACGTGAAACAAGTTGCAAGTATTCACCTTCCCCCATGTAAGCTTTTATACCCGTTGGAATAAGTACCGGTTTAAGCATATCTTGCAAATCTTCATTATCACGTAGCTTTGAAAGTTTCCCAAGCGATAAAATATTAAGTCCCTTGAAAAAATTATTACTCAAAACGCTAGGAATAGTGATATCCACTGCGGCTTCAAAATCATAACCTGCTGCTTGCTGTGTGCTGCGCTTTGGAACAGTAATATTCTCGTCAGCATATTTGCTAACAATCTCAAATCCACGTGTCATAATAAGTACACCTCTTCATAAATAGTTTATCCCTTATTATACGATATATTGTCCTTATTTTAAAAAATATACGTTAAATTATAAAATGTTAGATGGATTAAAAAATGGTCAGAACAAGTAACACAGACAAGCACAAATTATGTTAGTATCATAGGTAAATAGTAAATTTTCACGCACTCAATTAAATACCGCTAATCATTATGCTGTTATAATAAAACGAGAGGAAATTATTATGGAATTCCAACACGAAAATGGTCGTTATTTCTTGGAAAAAAACGGCAAAGTTATCGCTCAGATTACTTATACAGTAATCAACGAGGGGCAAACCTATTCAATTAATTCAACCGTAGTGGATCCATCTCTACGTGGGCAAGGTGTTGCTAAAAAATTGTTAGACACGATTGTTGCTGATGCGCGTGCCAAAAACATGACAATAAAGCCCGTTTGTCCTTATGTAAAAGAAGCATTTTTACGTTACCCCGACACTTATCAGGAGATTGAGTACAAATCATGAGTTCATCACAGGATTTACAAAAAATTATTGCTGGTCGCCGCGCCGCCGACTTTGTTCAGGACGGTATGGTAGTGGGCATTGGCTCTGGATCAACAATTGCTCAAGTCATTACCGCTTTAGGTGAACGCGTGGCCAATGAAAATTTAAAAATCGTCGGCGTCCCTACTTCTGAAAAGACAAGGCGCAATGCTGCAAAACTAGGAATCCCGATGTACAACGTTGATGATGTCGATAAAATTGATCTTACAATTGATGGAGCTGACCAAATTTCGGATGATTTCTCAGCCATTAAAGGTGGCGGGGCCGCGCTTTTATGGGAAAAAATCGTTGCGTTCAACTCTCGTGAGAATATCTGGGTTGTAGACAGTAGCAAACGTGTATCCAAACTAAATCAGTATTTGCCAGTCGAAATTATTCCATATGGATCTGACCAATTATTTAAACGCTTTACTGCAGATGGGTTCCATCCTACTTGGCGTTTAGATCAAAATGGCAACCCTGTACGTACAGATTCAGCAAATTACCTCATTGATCTACATGTTCCCGTTATCGAAGATCCACGTGATTTGGGTCAAGAATTAATTAATATGGTCGGTGTTGTAGAGCACGGTCTGTTCACTGATGTTGTTAACCGTGTAGTCATTGGTAGTGATGATGGCGTTGAAATTATTGAAGCACCTTAAAGGGTGCTTTTTTCTATCTCAAGAAAGAAAAATATGGTGTCATAAAACTTAACAAATAAAATTGGTATAGTTATTTTTTGCGGTAAAATATTCTCATAACCAGTAAGGAGAAGCAATATGCGCACAGAATCAGATTCACTCGGCCAAATCAACGTACCCAAAGATGTCTACTACGGGGCACACACTCAACGTGCGCTAAATAATTTTCCAATTTCAAAAGAAACAACCCATCCAGAAATCATTCGAGCCTTTTTAGAAATTAAACAGGCTGCGGCACAAACAAATGCTACATCTGGTAATCTAGATCGAGCTGTTGCTAAACATATTGTTGATGCAACAAAAATTTTGTTAAGTCAGCCAATCGATCTTACAATGTTTCCAATTAGTGACGTTCAAGGTGGTGCTGGTACAAGTACCAATATGAACGTCAATGAAGTTGTTGCTAATACAGCTCTTGAGCAGGTAGGCCGTGCACGTGGTGAATATGGCTACGTTAACCCAAATGACCACGTTAATATGGGTCAGAGTACCAATGATACTTATCCTAGCGCAGGAAAAATTGCTCTTATCCGACTACTCGAACCACTTTTTTCAGAATTAACATTATTGGTAGACGCTCTTGGTAACAAAGCCGACGAATTTTCAACAACTTACAAAATGGGTCGTACACAGCTACAAGATGCTGTGCCCATGACCTTAGGAAATACCTTTCATGCTTGGTTAAAACCACTTCGTCGAGACTTCAAACGTATCGAAGCCGCACGCAATGAGTTATATACATTAAATCTAGGCGGATCAGCTATTGGTTCCGGTATTAACGTAAGTTATCATTACCAAGTGCACATCGTCCCTAACCTAGCTAGCATAACTGGGCTTCCACTTGAGCAAGCCCATGATTTATTTGATGCAACTTCAAACTTAGACTCCTATGTTGCCCTGTCTGGTTCATTAAAAAATTTAGCAGTTAATCTATCTAAAATGTCTAATGATCTACGCTTACTCAGTTCTGGCCCACGTTCGGGATTACATGAAATTAACTTACCTTCAAAACAAGCAGGTTCATCAATCATGCCTGGTAAAGTTAATCCAGTTATTCCAGAAGTTGTCAATCAAGTCGCCTTTGAAATGATTGGCTTTGATACCACCGTTACGGCAGCAAGCGAAGCTGGTCAATTAGAATTGAATGCATTTGAACCCATTATTTTCAAAAGCTTAATCACTGGCATTGAACATCTCCAACAAGCTATGAATACTCTACGCATCAATGCCATTGACGGCATTACAGTAAACAAACATCGCTTGTCACAAGACATTGATTTGTCGGTGAGCTTTGCAACCGCGATGGCGCCAATAATTGGCTACAAAGAAGCCGCTAAAATTGCTAAAGAATCTCTGCGCACTGGAAAATCTTTGCGTGAAATCGCTGAAAAGAAAAATAGATTTACTGAAAGTGAATTGGCACATATTTTCAAGGTTGAAGATATCGTTATTAATGCTCGAACACCAGAGCATGGTCTAGTATTGCACGCGCCAAAAACAACAGTATAAACAAATAAAAAAGACGACTAAGTCGTCTTTTTTATTTGTTTAATAAGTCTAGTGTTGGTCGATGTAAGTCACCATTGAAATATTTCACTAATACTTGCTGATATAAATCAGGTGTTTCTACAACTTGTGCAAATAACGTCACACTGGCATGAAACTTTTCAGCGTCTACTTGTCCAAATATGGCAACTGGATCTGATGATTCAATAGTCAATACAATTTTTAAAATTTTCTCCAAGCGAGTACGTAATTCATCATCTGCTAGATATTCACGAGCCTCTTTGGCATTTTTGATACCGTAATACGTCGCACGTTCACTTGTTCCTAGCCCACGAAGTTGTGGTAATACAAACCACATCCAATGTGTTCTTTTTTGAGCGGCAGTCAATTCATTAATTGCATCCTCATACGTATTCGCATCAGCAATGCGACCATCCTGCGCATCCAAGAAACGCTGCAGTTCACTATTGATGGTTAACAATTGTATTTGTTTCGTTTCTTGGAATTGACGATATGCCTGATACACTGCTCGACCGGAAAAGGTTAAATGAACATGATCAATTGTTTGCGGTGTCATCCATTTTTTCCCGTCAATCTCTGTATCGTCTATCTTATCTAACTCTTCTGACCATTTTGTCAGCAAAAATACATTTGTATAGAGCTTAACCCGGTCACCATTAGGATATTGCGTACGATAGTTTTCTCCTGAAACAGAACCAATCAATTGCAGATCTTTTGCATTCGCACGAATGCCAGACTCTTCCAAAGCTTCTCGTGCTGCATTTTCTTGCCATGACATTTCTGGCTCAATATAACCACCTGGAAAAGCCCAACCATCAAAATCACGGTTATAAATCATCAAAAGTTCACCTTTTGAATTGGCAATTACCACATCTATCGTAGGCATCACGAGCTCAAAGTCGTGCCCAATTTTTTCGCGTATTTTAGCAACATAAGAATCTTGATAAGGCATTATTTTCTCCTCTACACATTGAACTTATTTAATATTGATGCGATATCTTTAATCATTAAGGTGATTGTCCCATCAGCATTGTTGACAAATTCAACTTTACTCAAATCCTGGTAAACATGAACAGGAATAGAAATTTCAATTCCAGAATCGAGTTTAAATTTTTGTGTTCGATACTTTTTCTCATACTTCTCGGAATTAACAACTGAAACTTCCGTTGGCAATGATTTTGCAGTCAGCTTTTCTTGATATTCTTGTTTAGCCGTGATGTTATCACCAAACACCTTTTCTGCAATAACATCCGTGCTAATACTACCCGTCTCTGCTAAACTATTGTAAATCACTTCCTGCGTTGCAGCCAGTACCTCATGTTCTGGCTCATCATATTTTTCAGCAACATTTTTAATTGTACGCTTAATGACTTGGATATTTTCTTTTGCTGAAACCTCAGGTTTTATTTCCAAAAAATTTTCTGAAAAATAAGGCACACGATGCCCATCAATCAATTGTTTCTTTTCCAACAATTGATAGCTGCCATCATCGACATTTACCAAAATAGCTTCATCAACTGTTTGCGTTGCAGCCGGTAAAATTGACTGATTAAGCACCAAGTTATTCACCATCTGGTCATCTTCGTACTCTACTGCGTGAGCATAACGAGCGCCGAAATTGAGTTTGATTAATCCAAAGATTGGTCCTTCATCAATTGTAGCCTGAAAACTTAACAAATCACCAGCCGGAATAGACTCACTAACAGAAATCGTATCAAATAATTTAGTGGCCAATTGTGTCGTTAATTCCGGAAAATCCGATTGTTTAATCATCTTGTCCAGATAACTATCTGGCAATAAATTCCCTGTCTTGATGTCACCTTTATAGATTTTATTAACTAGCTTTTCAATATATTCATGAACGCCAACATTGTCGACGTTCATTTCTCCTTGCGATGCAATGAGACTACCTGTATTCGTGTCCAGTATATGGAGAATTGCATGTTGAATAATCATGTAGACGTCCTTTAGTTTAATGAATTCATTATACCATGCTGAATAAATTGTTCATTGAAAGCAAAATAAAAACCACGTTTTGTACACGAACGTGGTTTTTTCAAACATTAGTTAGTAACCGCAGTCTTCTCAACAACAGCCGAGATGACAACTTTGCCATCAACCAAGTCTGCGCTTAAGGATTTTTCACCTGGATTATCCAAATAGAAGTCCGTTACTTGGTCACGAATTTGTTGCTCAATTACTCGACGCAATGGTCGTGCACCTAAGGCTTCATCATAACCATCTTCAATCAAGTGATCCTTAACTTCGTCAGACACATGTAATGTCAAGTCTTTCTTAGCCAATGTCTTATTGACATCATCTAACATCAAATCAACAATTTGCTTCAAATCATCCTTAGTCAACGTACTAAATTCGATCACACCGTTAAAACGGTTCAAGAACTCTGGACGGAAGTATGGCGCCAACTTAGCCATCAAATCCTGATCTGCATCACTCGAATTGTGTCCAAATCCAGCGTTAGATGTTGCAATAATGACCGTATTCTTGAAGTTAACGACGTTTCCCTGACCGTCTGTTAAGCGACCATCGTCCATCACTTGTAATAACAACGTTAGTACTTGTGGATTGGCCTTTTCAATTTCATCAAGGAGAATAATTGAATAAGGATTACGGCGAACTTTTTCAGTTAGTGTGTTGCTATTGTCATCATAGCCAACATACCCAGCGGTCGTACCAATTAACTTAGATACCGCTGTCAAATCCGAATACTCACTCATATCCAAACGAACAATGTTATCTTTGCTACCAAACATGTCTAAAGCTAGTTGCTTTGCTAACTCCGTCTTACCAACACCAGTTGGACCGACGAACAAGAACGAACCAATTGGTCGGTTTCCTTCATCAAATCCCGCGCGGTTACGACGAATGGCTTTAGCGACCATACTTACGGCTTCATCTTGACCAATAACTTTACCAGCCAAACGATCACCAATTGTCTTCAAACGTTCGATATCTGACGCACCCATCTGTGCCACAGGAATACCAGTCAAACGTTCTACTGATTCGGCCACATCATTAGGCGTTGCCTCAACCTTTTTAGCTTCGTCAGCGCTACCAACTTTCTTTTCCAAATCAGCAATCTGGTTCTTGTACTTTAGAGCGGCCTCATAGTCTTCATCAGCAACAGCCTTTTCTTGCTTTGCTTTAGCATCGCTCATCTGCTTCTCTAAACTAACCTTATCTGTTACTGGGTTCTTAGCTGACAGGTGAGCCGCTGTCATGTCAAGCAAATCTATCGCCTTATCTGGTAATGAACGTTGTGGAATATACTGTACTGCATAGTCAACTGCTGCCTTTAATACGTTTTCAGGCAATGAAATATGGTGATGCTTTTCATACAACTTCGCAATCCCCTTCAAGATTTCAAGCGTATCCTTAGGTGATGGTGCATTCACAGTCACTTCATTAAAACGCCGAGCTAGTGCAGCGTTCTTCATAATCGTGTTACGATATTCATCTTGCGTCGTCGCACCAATTAATGAAATTTCACCACGACTCAAAGCTGGCTTGATAATATCAGCTAGTCCTTTACCGCCATCTTCGCCACCGGTTGAACCAGCTCCCAAGATTTGATGAATCTCATCAAAGAACAAGATAACGTTGCCTGCTTGTTTAACTTCTTTCAAAAGGTTCTGGATATTTTCCTCAAAAGCACCACGGAATTGAGTACCAGCTTCAAGGCTAGAGATATCGATACTGTAAATCTCCTTGTCCTTAATTGCTGCTGGGACGTCCCCATTAACAATCGCTTGTGCCAAACCTTCAACCACTGCTGTCTTACCAACACCAGCATCGCCAACTAGCACTGGGTTGTTCTTTGTACGGCGTCCTAAAATTTCAGCCGTTTCTTGAATCTCTTTGTTACGTCCAATGACTGGATCAAGCAAACCGTCGCGAGCCTCTTTCGTCAAGTTACGTCCAAGCTTTGCCAGCATTCCTTCCTGCTTTACTTGTCCAGGTTGCCCAGCTTGTTGTGCTACTGGCTGACCGTTTGTAGCATTGGCTGCTTGAAGACCTTGTGGTAGTTTCCCAGTCTGTCGATATTGAACAAACTCTTCCGGCGTAACCTCGCGACCGTTAATCAAATAACGACGGTTCTCAGAGTTCATGCCGTTCATATTACCCATCATGTTATTAAAAATGTCATTCATGTCTGATCCAAATGGATCATTGAAAAAATCATTGTTAGCCATAGTCTAAAATCTCCTTTTAGTTTTCTATGTGCTTGTGCTTACCCCAAGCACGTTTATCATTCATCAAAATAAAGTTTTTCTAATTCTCGCAACACTTCCCACATTTGTTTATGTTGCACCTTAGCCAGAGCATCTAAATCACGCATGTTTAGGCTCGTGGCATCTGATTGTGTTTTGTTAAACGACTTGTGTATCGTTGTGTATCCATAACCAGATTCCTTTGCTACGCGGTAAATTGTTAGTGAATTATCATCTAAGTAAGCCTTTATATCAAATCTCATTACTAATCGCCACCCTATTCAGTCTGACCTCGTACGCGATTGTGTACAAAGTCGTTAATAAAGTTTCTGCGTTTAATCATTTATCCACATCTCCTTTAGCTCGAGAGGTCTCTGAGGCACATCTGCTACTTTTTCTGTTCCTCTCTACATCTATATTATACCACATATTTGTTATAACACAAATGTAATATATAAATACAAAATATTAAAAAATACATGTTCTTTCAATCTTCTTTTATGAACATGCTAAACTAGAACATATTGGAGAGAATTATGTCAAAGACACCATATCAACTTACGTTACCTGATGAAATTGTTAGCGAGCTACATTTAAAACACAATCAACCACTAAATCTCACGCTTAGAAACGGACAATTGATCATACAGCAGACAAATAATCCTAATGAACGTCAAACATTGTCGTTGCGACATTTTTTGATTCCTTCTATGGTGATGGCAACCATTTTCACAATTTATGCCGTGGAGGAAAAAATGTTTCGTATCCCTTTGGGTGGCGACAACTCTATCGCTAGTGCCGTCATTATGTTAAGTGAGATCAGCGGCATTTTCATGTTCCTTTTAATATACTTTCAGCAACAACGACAACAAATTGATAAGCTGCGGCGTAAAACCAGTTGGCGCGTCTTACCAGCTTTAACCGTAGCTTTTGCTATTATCTTAGCTTTTGTGACATCAGGATTCTTTTGGGCAATTAATTACTTATTTCAAACCGCATCGTTTGATTTATTCACGTCAATTGCGCTATTTACTATGTTTAACGGAATCATTAACTTTTTAATGATTTATTCAGCGTTATCAATCTCTACCTTATTCATTACTTCAATTTTTGTAATGACTATCATTGGCGGTGTACTAACAGCGATGGTTACAAATAGCTCGCGTATGTGGTGGCAATATAACCTAAGTTTTTTAGGAACTGATAATGCGTTGGACTCTTGGCAGTTTAACGCCACTTTAATTCTAGCTGGGTTAATCTGGTTGGCGTTAGTAGACTATCTATTCGTTCCTTTACAAAAAATTCTGCGTCACAACCGACGGCTCATTACGTTGCGCATATTGCTAAATTTATCGGCTTTGTCATTAGCTGGTGTCGGTCTGTTTCCAAACAACGCTGGACGTCTTCATATTTTGCATGACCAAATGGCCAATTTTTTAATCTACTTTATTTTAATTATGATGTTGGGCAACCGCTGGCTACTACCAAATGCACCGCGTGAATTCGAAGCAACATCCTATATCATCTGTGCAATCCTAGTAACCAGTATGATTTTATTTCAATGGGTAGGTTATCTGTCTCTAACAACCTTCGAGATTGTTGCCTTTGTGTTGGCTTTAAGTTGGATACTACTACTATTTCAAAACATTTATCGACTCTATTATCACACTTATCAAACATTCGTAGTCCCCATCTCCTGACTTTTCATGCTATCATGTTATGATGGTTACATAATAATGAACCTTGGGCATTGCAATGCAGAAAGATGAATATGACAGAACAAAACAAGCGACCTTATCAAAAAAGTCGCAACAATAACGGTAAAAAACCATATTATGGTAAAAACTTTGATCCCCGTAAGTCTGGCGCACCAAGAGGCAACACGAGTGAAGGTGTCAACGTACGTGTTGGCCAAAACTTCCCGTTAACAATCAAGCGCCTCGGTATTAACGGTGAAGGAATTGGCTACTTTAAACGTAAGATTGTATTTGTACCTGGCGCTTTACCTGATGAAGTGGCTGTTGTAAAGGTTACTGAAGTAGAACCAAAATATATCGCCGCTAAAGTCTTGAAAATACGTGAGAAATCTCCGGATAGAGTGAAACCGCTTGATGAATTCGCAGATAGTGTTGGTGGATTTGAATTGGAGCATATGAATTATCCAGCACAATTACGCTTCAAAAAAGATGTACTCGTTCAATCGCTTGAAAAATTCCAACCGAAGGGCTGGTCTAATTATGACATACGTGACACAATCGGCATGGATCATCCGTATGAATACCGTAACAAAGCCCAATTCCCTGTTCGAAAAATTGGCGATAAACTGAGTGTCGGTATGTATAAACGTGGTAGCCATGATTTGGTTGATTTACCGGTTGTACATACACAAACCCCAGACACGATGAAAGTCATGCGTACCGTTCGTGAGTTACTCGATAAATTATCTGTCTCAATCTACAATGAAGATAAAAATCGAGGTACGGTAAAAACTATTGTTGCTCGTGTATCTCAGACAACCAGCGAAGTTCAACTAACATTTATCACAAACACAGATGGATTCCCAGGAGATACCGCACTGATTGAAGCAATCAATCAGACCCTACCAGAAGTTACTGGTATTTTTCAAAATTATAATCCTGGTCGTACTAGCCTCGTTTGGGGCGAAGAGACACTTAAGCTTTGGGGTAAGGACTACATCGAAGAAAAGGTTCTCGGGAAAACATTCCAATTATCACCACGTGCTTTCATGCAGTTAAATCATACGCAAATGTCCGTAGTTTATAACCAAGCCTTGGCAGCACTTGATTTGACGCACGCTGATAAACTAGTCGATGCATATGCTGGTGTAGGTACAATTGGTCTGTCCTTAGCTGACAAGGCTGGCGAAGTTCGTGGTATGGAAATTATCCCCGAAGCAGTTGATGATGCTAATCAAAATGCTACTTTAAATCATATTAGTAATGCTCACTATGAAGTGGGTACGGCTGAAAAACTGTTTCCTAAATGGCAATCAGAAGGATGGATTGCTGATGCATTAGTTGTTGATCCACCACGCACAGGTTTAGACACTGCACTGCGTCGAGAAATTTTGCGCACACAACCTGAAAAGTTTGTGTACATTTCATGTAACGCCTCAACTTTGGCTCGTGATTTAGTTGATTTATCAAAAGCTTACAAAGTTGATTACATTCAAAGTATTGACATGTTCCCACAAACTGCCCGTTGGGAGGGCGTTGTTAAATTAACAAAACGTCAAAAATAAAAAGACCTTACTTAATTGTAAGGTCTCTTTTTTTAAAACTGATCTTTCAACAATTGACGAATTTCTGCCAAGCTTGGTTGGCGAGGGTTTCCCGGCGTGCATTGGTCATTGTAAACTAAGTCAATCATCTTTTCTAACTTTGTATCAAAGTCATGCTTTGAAACACCGTTGCCAGATAGTGTTTGATTGACACCCACTGATGCAGCCAACTTCTTGATTTCTGCAATCAATACATCGACCAATTCAGCATCTGTTTCACCTTTCAAACCTAAGTAACGTGCAATATCAGCATAATCTTTTTGTGCTGTATAGGTTTCGTAACGTGGGTATGGTGTGCGCTTTACATTTCCTGTTACCGCATTAAACTTAATCACATGTGGCATTGCAATAGCGATTGCCATACCGTGAGGTAGTCCGAATTCTCCACCAGTTTTGTGTGCTAGTGAGTGGTTAAGTCCCAAGAAGGCATTCGCAAATGACATACCAGCCAATGTTGACGCATAGTGCATCTTTGTGCGTGCATTCTGACCTTCCTTAGTTGGGTGTTTAGGATCATAATTGTATGAATTTGTTAAGTTATCAAAAATCAACTTAATAGCTTGTAATGCCCAAGGACGTGTGAATTCAGAAGCCATCACTGAGACATACGATTCCAAAGCATGTGACAAAGCATCTAATCCTGACCAAGATACCGTGTGTTGTGGTACGGTCATAACAAATTCTGGATCAACAATAGCAACTTCCGGTGTCAATTCATAATCGGCTAGTGGATACTTTACATGTGTTTCATCATCTGTAATAACGGCAAATGGTGTGACTTCTGATCCAGTACCTGAAGTTGTTGGAATCGCAACCATTTGTGTCAAACGTGCGTGGTAAAACTTAACGATTCGCTTACGAATATCCATAAACTTTTGTTGTAGTTCTAAGAATAGCTCTTTAATCGCCTCGTCATCTTCTAAAATTCCTTCATGGCGTGTCGAGTATTCGTACAAGAACCGACCAATTTTACCAGCGTCAAGTGCCGAACCACCGCCAAGTAAAATAACTGTATCTGGTTTGAAGTCTGCCATTTGGCGAGCAATTTCAACAGCTTGTGACAAAGTTGGGTCAGGCTTAACTGAACCATAGATATTTGTTTCAACCTGTTCTTGACGTAACTCAAGTTGACCTAGTACTCTGCCAACAAATCCGAACTGAACCATACCAGGATCAGCGACAATAAATGCACGGTTTATAGTAGGCAAGTCTTGTAAGTAAGTAATGGCATTGGCTTCGTAGTAAACTTCCTTAGGTAAACGAACCCATTGAGGACGATTACGGCGGCGAGCCACGGTCTTAATATTAAGTAAGTCGTATGTTGATAAGTTATGAGACAATGAATTCTTCCCCCATGATCCGGTACCAAGTGTCAACGATGGACGCATAGCATCTGTATAAATATCCCCAACGCCACCGATTGAGTCAGGTTGGTTAACCAAAATACGTGATGCACCAATAGCGTCAGCATACTCTTTAATGAATGGATCATCTTGTGAACCAATTTGAATTGCTGCGTTGTGCCCTGCGCCTTGATAGTTTAACAAGGATTGAACAGTCTCAATAGCTTCTTCACGCTTCTCAACTTTATAAATTGAAAGTAATGGCGATAACTTTTCAGAAGATAACGCTTCACCTATGTTCTTCTGATCTAATTCGAACAAAAGTACATCTTTACCATCAGGAATCTTTACGCCTGCTTGCTCAGCAATCCAACGTCCTGACATACCAGCAACAGGACCAGCAATACCAAATCCCTCTGCGTTAGGCTTAAAGACATAATCAGCAATTTTCTTGTAGTCTTTCTTAGGAACAAGGTATGCACCTTGTTCTTGTAACTTAGTTAAAATTTCGTCATAGATTGGTGCTTGAATAACGGCTGAGTTTTCTGTGGCACAAATCATGCCATTATCGAAACGCTTTGATAACAACAAATCGGACACGGCACGATCTGTGTCAACAGTTGCATCAATATAAACTGCACCGTTTCCAGCACCGACACCCATGGATGGATTTCCTGACTTCAAAGCTGCATTAACCATTGATGGCCCACCAGTAGCTAGAATTGAAGCAATGTGAGGATTTTGTATCAGCGCACTTGTTGCATAAAGTGAAGGCTTTTCAATCCATTGGATAAAGTTTTCCGGTGCGCCTGCTTTAACAGCAGCATCATAAACAATTTTTGCAGCAAGAACCGATGCTTTTTGAGCCTGGGGATGGAAAGCAAAGATAATTGTGTTACGTGTCTTTGCTGTCAACATTGATTTGAAAATAGTTGTCGACGTTGGATTTGTCGTTGGGACGATTCCAGCCAAAATACCAAGTGGGGCTGCTAATTCTACCTTACCTTGAATCTTGTCTTCACTAATAACACCCACAGTCTTATCAAACTTAATAGCGTTATAAACTGATTCTGAGGCGAAACGATTTTTCGTATCCTTATCTTCCACAACCCCACGTCCAGTCTCGTCGTGAGCAGCATGGGCTAACAGAAGTGAATTCTCAGAACCTGCCAAGGCCATAGCTGCAACAATTTTATCAACTTGTTCTTGCGAAAATGTTGAAAATTCAGACAATGCCTTTTGTGATTTTTCAATCAATACCTCAGTCATCTTCTCAGCTTGTGTTTGTAATTCCGCTTTTTCTTCAGGGGTCAAAACCTTTTTTGCGGGTTTCTTTGCAATTGCTTCTGCCATAATCTTTGCTCCTTTACTTGCTCATTTATTAACAATATAAGTATATAACATTCTTTTTTAAAAAGCAACCTTTTTTGAATATGTTTATTAAACCCTTATTTAAAAGATTTTGTTAGCGCTAACATAATAATATATATATTGTATAATAAATCACATATTTAGATTAGCGCACAAAAAAACACCCCAATTAAAGAAATTGAGATGCATTTAAAGTTATATATTGAATTTAACTAAATACCATACCACCATCAACAATTAATGTTTGGCCTGTCACATAGTTTGAATCTGAGCTAGACAAGAAGGAAACCACATTTGCTATATCTTCCGGTTCACTTAGTCGTCCTAAGGTGATTCCTTCTGAAAATTGTGCCATTCCCCATTCATCGTCTTTACCAGCGTTCACGCTTACTTCATGAGCAATATCTTCCATCATCGGTGTTTTCACAATTCCAGGCGCAAATGCATTTACTGTAATACCAAATTCTGCTAACTCTTTAGCTGTTGTTTGTGTAATACCGCGAATGGCAAATTTTGTTGATCCATAGGCAGTCAAATTAGCATTTCCTTGCACACCAGCTTGCGATGTTGCATTAATGATTTTGCCACCATGACCAAATTCCTTGAAGGCTTCTGTCGCAGCTTGTGTTCCCCAGACAATACCATTAACATTAATGCCCCATGTCCAGTTCATATCATCTTCCGTTACTGACATGATTGGTGTCGTAGGCGCAACACCCGCATTGTTAACAATCACATCAAAACCATTGAACTTTTCTTTCGTTTCTTTGACGGCTGCAAAAACTTCATCACGTTTAGCCACATCAGCCTTAATAGCAATGGCTTCACCACCATTTTCATTAATTTCATCAGCTACTTTTTGTACTTTTTCAATATGACGTCCAACTAAGGCAACCTTAAACCCATCTTTTGACAATCGTTCTGCGATTGCCTGTCCAATTCCTTGACCAGCTCCAGTTACCAAAGCGACTTTATTTTCTGACATTGTTTTTTTCCTCACAATTTTCTAATGCATATATTCTATACCTTAATTGTGATTTTGTAAACTATCTTTAAGCACCTTTCTTAATGCTATAATAAGAAGATAATCAACTAAGGAAAAAATTACACAATGTACTACATAGATGGTCAATTTTATCAACTGGGATACAAACAAAAAATTAGTTTCTTTTTTATCTCTTTAATCATTAACTCATTTGGTAATGGATTAAGTGTGGCTAGCGCCATGGGTTCGGCCCCATGGACTGCAAGCGCCGCTAACTTATCTAACACCACTGGCTGGCAAATTAGTATCTTTTTAGCTATTACAGCTGTTTCTGTGGCATTCTTAAATATGTGGTTAGCCATGCATATCAATTGGTTACGATTACTCGGCAATATTTTCTTCGGTATGGCGTTTAGTATTTTAGTTGGCGTATTCGCCAATTACTTTGTCTCGCTGGGCATTCGTCAACTTAGTTGGTGGTGGCGTATTCCTCTTGACTTGTTTGGTATTTGGACAATTGGCGTGGCTATTTCCATATACCAGCGTGTTAATTGGATTCTTCACCCCTTAGATGACCTGACGAATATCTTACGCTTTGATTATTTCCGTGGCAATGCTAGTAAAGCTCAAATGAGTAATTTCGCTGTTGCAATTGGTATTTCGATTATTTGTCTCATCATTAGCCATCAAATCGTGGCGCTCGGTATTGGCACTGTCATGTCCTTCCTTTTACAGGGACGTAATATCGCTTGGGCGGACCGTCATATTTTCAAACGACTTGTTCATGGTGATATCACCGGTGCATCATAATAAAAAGAAGACAAACTATTTGTCTTCTTTTTTATTATAGTCTTGAGCTGCCCAGTGATTAATTGGTCCAAACTTATGTCCAACAGCAATTTCATGTTCAATCGCTGTTGCCGTCACATCGTGGGCAATGCGAATAGCTGTTGCAACGTCTTTCCCCTTAGCAATTTCAGCAGCAATAGCAGCGCTTAAAGTGTCCCCAGTACCATTGATGTGTGTAGTATCAAAATACGGGTGCCTTAACCAAAAATCAGAGCCATCCGCGAGAAGAACATAGTCAGCAACCTCATTTTGGTTATCTTGATTATGCCATCCTTTGACAATAACATTTTGAACGCCCAGAGATTGAATATCTTTTGCAGCAGCTGTCTGTTGCTGTTCATTATCAATAGTACGTCCAGTTAGCAATTGTGCCTCAAAAAAGTTCGGTGTTGCAACTGTTGCCAGTGGTAGAAGTTTTTCTTTTAGTGCCTCAAAGGCCGCTGCCTCTAACAATTGAGCACCATGTTTTGTTGTTATTACCGGATCAACTACTAAAGGACCAAAGTCAAACTGTTTATAAGCTTTTACCACTGCTTCAATTAAGCTAGCATCTGATAACATGCCTGTCTTACTAGCGCGAACTTTAAAATCGTCAGCAAGAACCTCAAACTGTTTGTCAACAAAGTGTAGCGGTAATGTTTCCGCAGCATGAATACCGTATGAGTTACCAGCCACAGCAGCAACTAACACACTCATACCGTATGTTTTTCTAATGAAAAATGTATGCAAGTCTGCCTGCATCCCTGCTGATCCATCTGAATCAGAACCTGCTATTGTTAAAACTTGTGGAAATTCATTTACCATATTAAAACCTCTGCTTTCAAAAAAACAGCCGAAGCTGTTTAACTAAAAATCTTTTTTGTGGTGTGACCAATAACCTGATTATTTAAAAGAAAATACGAAATACCCACTTGAATGGGAAACATAATTAAATTCTTAATGACACGTGGTGTAATAAAGGCTAAAAATGAAGGCCAATCGTGTGCTGTATGATACATCATAACCAACCAAATGGAATTTAAACCAATATTAGCAATTAATAATACCAACCCCACAGCAACACTTACTCGCCACCAGCTTGTTTTGTCATGCTTGAAATAAGCCAGTGAATAAATTAACGCACTAATCATTGCTGTAAAAGTGAATCCCAAAAAGAATGCACCAGGATTAATAATTGTTGCGCCGATAACGTCTAATATTGCCGCAATTAACATAGACCACAATGGACCATACCATTTAGCAATCAGAGACATCGTTACGAATGCAAAGCTTACTTGAAGTACATTAGTGCCGACTGTCAGCCTGCTCAGCACCATGTGAAGTGCCATCAACATCGCCAATAAAACGAATTGGCGCGTATCTAGTTTTGGGAAAACCCACGTTCGTGTTGTATTTTCCATGCTATAGAACCTCCGAGTGGAGTGTTCACCTTATATAGTGGTGAATGTGACTGATGCACCGCACAAACATTCATTGCTAACACGAAAAAATGCTAGCAATGGATGTTTGTTTCGTCAGCGGCTCACATTCCGTCTCCGCTGCACTTAACGCACACCAATCTACCCCGATTTTATTTGTCTTATCGACCCAGACATTGTACCATAAAAAAAAACGAACGTTAACGATAATGCTTACAAAACGTTCGCTAAATTAGCTAAATATACTATTCATCAATCCATATATTCACTATTCTGGTAATATTATCTGGGTTGATGGCCCTTTTTGTTCGGATTGTTCAGGTTGCTCTTGTACTAAAAAGCTTGGGTAAAGTGTCAAAGCTTTTTCTTCAAATCCAACAACAGAAGATCCAAGAACACGTGTAACTAATTCTAACAATCTTTCTTCGAAAAGATCCTTATCAATTTCCTCAATTTCAGGTTTCAGAGACTGTTGATACATATTCATATGTAAGTTGGGAACCAATGCATATTCACGGCCAATTAGGCCAGCCCATTCCTCAAACAATTCATTAGGAATTTCTTCCTCTTCAGCATGCGCTAGGGGCATAAAGTTAACGCTAAATGTGTTAACCGACTCTCCTTCCTCATCAAACTGTTCCTGTGTGATTTCACCATTCGTTAATTCTTTAGCGTATTCAAAGTCAAAAGCTCGCCGTTCGTCAAAAATATGAATAAAACCAGCAGTTGCTTGTGTAGCATCATCTGAATCAACAACACGCAAAATACGATCGCGTTGGCCATTAAAAAGTTGTTGTGTATAATATGACATGATTTTCTCCAATATTCTTGTTACTATATTCTAACATATTACGATATTAAAAAAGAACGTCCACAGACGTTCCAATATGCTCGGTGTTTTTACATTTTTTCTTCTAATTCAACATCAGGGTATTTATCGTGGAACCAATTCAAGGCGAATTTATTCTCGAATAAGAATACTGGTTCATCGTACCGATCTTTTACTAGTAAATTACGTGATGAACTCATTTTCTCGTCTAATTGTTCTGGCTTTATCCAGCGAGCAACTTTGGAACCAATGGGTTCAAATTGAATTTCAACATTATATTCGTTTTCCATACGGAACTGGAACACTTCAAACTGCAATTGTCCAACAGCGCCAATAATGTAGTCGCCGCCGTTCCATGATTTATAAAGTTGAATTGTTCCTTCTTGAACGAGTTGTTCAATCCCTTTATGATATGACTTTTGCTTCATCACATCCTTGGCAACCACACGGTTAAACAATTCAGGTGTAAATGTTGGCAAATCAGGGAACTGTACAGCTTTCTTTCCAGAGTAGATTGTATCACCTATTTGGAAATTCCCCGTATCATAGACACCAATAATATCACCAGGAACTGCTGTCTGGACATTTTCACGTTCTTCAGCCATAAATTGTGTCACGTTCGAGAGCTTTAATTTCTTGCCATTCCGTTGTAATAACACATCCATACCGCGATTAAACTCCCCACTCACGATCCGCACAAATGCAATACGGTCTCGATGTCTGGGATCCATGTTGGCCTGTATCTTAAATACAAAACCACTGAACTGGGCGTCTTCTGGATTAATTTTTTTGTCATCAACTGTCGTCATCGCTGCTGGGGCTGGTGCATACGTCAAATATTCACGCAAGAATTCTGTTACACCAAAATTAACCAACGCTGAGCCAAAGAATACTTGTGTTAATTGCCCATGAGCGATTTTATCCTCATCAAATGGATTACCCGCATCACGTAACAATTCAATTTCATCCATCGCCTCATCGACGATCTCGGAATGAATTGTGGCATTCTTAAAGGGCACAAGTTGGTCAGCCTGCAAATCATAAATGCCTTGCAGAACCTGGCCGGAGCCGACTGGCCAATTCATTGGGTAAGCTTGAATTCCTAATACAGTTTCAAGCTCGTCAACCAAATCAAGTGCTGGGCGAGCGTCACGATCAATTTTGTTAAAGAACGTAAAGACTGGTATTCCACGCTGTGAGACAATTTCAAATAACTTTTTAGTCTGTGGCTCAATACCCTTGGCGGCATCGACTACCATGACTACTGAATCCACAGCCATCAAAGTACGATAGGTATCTTCTGAAAAGTCCTCGTGCCCCGGTGTATCCAAAATATTGATTCGTTTACCTTCATAGTCAAACTGCAATACAGATGACGTTACTGAAATACCACGTTGTTGCTCAATCGCCATCCAATCAGATGAAGCTAATTTGTTCGACCCACGGCCTTTAACTGTTCCGGCTTCACGAATCACTCCACCATGCAACAATAATTGCTCAGTTAAGGTTGTTTTACCAGCATCGGGATGGGAGATGATCGCAAAAGTACGTCGGTTCTTTAGTTGTTCTTGAAAGTTTTCCATAGTATCTAGTTTACCTGAAAAACAAGCCAATCGCTAGTAACCAATTAAATATTTTTATCCGTTTCACGTGAAACATTTTCCGCTAGATGCTGCTGCAAGTCTAAAAAGCGCGTTTAACTTATTTTTGATTAGCCTTTTCATACTCAAAACTGTTGTCAGCAACATTGGCAGCGCTAATACGACTTAAAAATTCTTTCAAACGTGGCGACTTAGGATTATCAAAAAATTCAACGGGTTCATTTTCCTCTACAACTAAACCTTTATCCATAAAAACAACTTTATCAGCCACATCACGAGCAAAAGCCATCTCATGAGTGACGACAATCATCGTTTTCCCTTCATCAGCTAGTTGTTTAATCACCTGCAAAACATCTGCTACTAACTCGGGATCTAACGCGCTCGTCGGCTCATCCAACAAAATAATCTCCGGATTTAAAGCTGCTGCTCTAGCAATTCCTACGCGCTGCGCTTGTCCACCAGACAATTGACTTGGATAATGATTGGCAAATTCCAACAAACCTACTTTTTGTAAGGCTTCCTGCGCTTTTTTTCGAGCTATTTCTTTTGGCTCCTTATGCCCAATAATCAAACCTTCTTCGACATTTTGTATGGCCGTCTTATTAGCAAACAAATTGAAATTTTGAAAAACGAAGCCCATCTTTTGTCGCAACTTTTTAATATCAACAGGCGTTGCCGATTCAATACTTATTTTTTGATCATCAAATTCTATAACACCAGAATCTCCCGGTGTTAGAAAAGCTAACCCTCTTAAAAACGTAGTCTTACCAGATCCTGATGGTCCAAGTAATGCTACTACATCCCCTTGGTTAACTTCAATATCAATTCCTTTCAATACTTCATGTTCATGATACTTTTTTCTGAAATTTCTGACTTTTAACATGCTATTCTCCCTATACAACTGTTCCGCGTAGCTTATGTCGACCTAAGTAACGTTCCAGATATTTAAAAATGATTTGCAGTATCGTTCCTAAGATAAAGTAAATTATAAAAATATCAATATAAGCTTCCGTGTAATCATAAGTATATGAGGCTGCTGTTTTAGCAACCGCCGTTACTTCTTGAACCGTCATCATGAACGCAAGCGAAGTGCCTTTTAAAATGTTTAACGTTAAATTACCAATGTTAGGCACAGCCGAAACCAATGCTTGTGGAATAATAATACGATAATAAGCTTGTATTGGCGTCAACCCAACCATTAAAGCTGCCTCTTTTTGTCCAGGATCAATCGTCAAAATTGCTGATCGAAATACTTCCGATAAATTTGCAACTGCAATTAAAGCAAAAACAATAATGGCATAAATAATGGGATTAGTATCGAACACCTTGACATTCCAGTGTAGTTTTTGGTTAACTAAGACATTCAACAAGCTTGGTAATGTACTATAAAACAGTAAAATCAGTAATACCATCGGCGTGGCCCGCATGAGAGATGTGTATGCGACAACGAGCGGATAAAGTATACGAATTTTTCTAATTTTAATCCATGCCAATAAAAAGCCAAGCGGCAAACCAATGAGCAATGACGCACCGGTAATTAATAATGTTATTGGCACAGCTTTTATAGCCGACCAGAAAGTTTGAATTAAAAATGGTACATTCATGCGACAACCTCCGCAGGATTTGATGCAATTGCACGGCTTTTACCAAGATATATTTCTAAATACTTCGCGCCTTGCTCAATGATTACAAATAAAATCCAATAAATAATGGCCAACGCTAAATATGTCTCAAGTGAGTGGTGTCCAAAATTCCTAGAAATCAGATTATCACCTGCACCCATCATATCTAGTAGTCCAATGACATATGCCAAAGCTGCATCTTTAATTAATGCGGCGACAGTATTTGCGAAATTGGGTAAGGCGACTACGATTGTTTGTGGTAGGGTTATACGATAAAATGTCTGCCATTCTGATAAGCCCACCATCAATGCCGCTTCACGTTGCCCAGTGTTCACAGATAAATAGGCAGATTTAAACACTTCTGCTAAATTTGACGCAAACAGTAAGGATAACGCGATAATGACGAAAATCGATTTTTGCCAATCATTGATATTAATATTCAAGGATAGCAATAATAATTTAGGTAACCCATAAAAAACTAAAAACAACAAAACGATGGGTGGCGTAGAGCGCAGTACAAAAACATAACCTTGTGACAAGGTTCTCCATATTGGTGATCGACTAAGTTGCCCACTAGCCACCAATGCCCCTAATAAGGAACTAAAAATTATCGATGTAACAATGATGAGTAGCGTTACTGGAAAATAAGGCAGTACCTCACCAAAAACCGATAGGAAAAATTTGAAACTAAATGGTGGCATCTTAACTCCTTAATTCTGAAACTTTATTTATCACCGACAAAGTCCCAAACATTTTCTTTGAAATACTTTTGTGACAACTTTTCCAGCGTACCGTTCTTCTGTAGCTTCTTGATAGCTTGGTCATATTCTTTTGAGAAATTTGAGTTGTCTTTATTGGCACGACTGATAATCGGATAAGTCTTAATGCCCTTGTAGGGTATGTAGGCCAATTTGTCGGCTGAACTATGGTAAGCGCCACTGCTCTTAACAACTGAATTTTGGTAATTTACCTTCACATCAAAGTAAGCATCATATCGGCCTTCCAATACCCAGTTATATGCATCACCAACAGTAAATTGATCGGCTGATTTTAATGTGATTTTTTCGTTAGGGTGTTTTTTGTTCCACTCCTGTACTACTGCGTATTGACCATTCTGTGGTGAAATTGGTACCAACTTACCTGACTTCTTTGCAAACTCGGCAAATGACTTATAGTTATCATCTTTTCGATAAGTGATTCCTATGATAGACGCACCAACCGCTTGCTTGGGTAAGATGTACTTTTTGGCACGTTCTTTTGTCCACCAAGCACCCTTCACCCCAACATCATATTTTCCTGAATCCAAGCCCACTAATAAATCTTCATCTGATGTTGGATGATACTTAAACTTATAATCGGGCAATAGCTTATCAACAGCTTTCAAAACATCAACTTCATATCCTTTTGATACACCGTTTTTCACATAATCATATGGCACATAGTTTTGTGTATGTGCCACATTAATTGTTCTTACTTTTTTGGCTGCTGCCTTGTTGCTGTCTGCATTAAGATGACGTATAGTCAAACCACCACCAATAATGACAACGGCTACCGCAGCAGTAATAATCCCTTTTTTATTTACCATTCTCTCTTCTCCTCGTTACACAACGTTTTCATGTACGGCGGCAATCGCCCACTTCAAATGATCCACAGGAATATCGCGGGGAACAGTACAATCCGCACCGATAATAACACGCTTTTTATCAACGTTGGACAATAATCCTTGTACAGCCGCTTCTATTTCGTCTTTAGACCCGTTGTATAATACATCATCTGTTGTATTACCAAATCCGCCCAATACAACTTTGTCTTTAAATATTTGTTGTCCCTGTTGGAGGGAAACACCTTCCACTGTCACTGCCCAATTGACAATTGGCAAGTCATAGTCTATAAACCACTCTAAGTGGTTACTTGTACCGCTGAAACCACAGATATGAAGAATGCTAATATCACTAACAGACTTAATTGCATCTATAACACTTAAATCAACATTCTTTTGTATACCATCAAACAATTCTTTAGTATATTTTGAACTCTGTAATTCTTGTGTACTGTAATAGACTCCATCAGCACCACCATCTACTACAACCGCCTTTACTTGCTTGATAATGTTCTTAGCTAGAACGTTTAGAATATGCTTAATTTCCTCCGGGTATTGAATAAACAGTTCGGTTAAGCGTTCATCACCCTTGGCAGGCAACTCACTTTCTGCATCATAGAGCGCCCACTTTAAAATCGTCACTGGTGAAAAGATATTATAAAAACCTCTACGCTGACCAATAACTTTTTTCTGCTCTTGCACTAATTTGACTTGTTCAGTAAGCCAAGGATCATCATCTTGTATCTCTTGAATTTTACTTAAATTATCAATATTTTTAGGATCAGTGACATTGTCAAAAGGAACATTAAAATAACCGTCACTCATTAACTTCACAAAATCTGGACGTAAGTCGTCAACATATTCCTTATGTCCTTGAATATTAATCGTAGCAATTGTTGGATTTTCTAATGCGTCGACAGTTTCATCATCAGCGAAATGGCGCCAAAAACTAACCGGTATTTTTTCTGTTGAATCTAATAATACATTTTGTTGATTACTCATAACTTTTCAAACCTTCACTTTCCTTTCGAACTGCTTCTATTGCCCACTGTAGATGTTGAGGATCAATATCCCGGGGAACCGTACAATTAGCACCAATAATTAAATTATCGGCACCAGCTTCCTGAACTAAACGTTTAGCAAATTGTTGTATTTCAGACTGTGTTCCTCGATACAAAACATCTTTCGCAGTGTTACCAAACCCACCAAGAACAATTTTCCCTGGGAAGATCTCTTTGCCCTCATGTAAAGATATGTCTTCCGTATCAACTGACCAGTTAACAATTGATGCCGGATAATTTTCAAACCATGAAATTGCATTTCTGGCGCCGCCATTACCACAAATATGTAAGATATTTGTATCTGACAATTGATTTGCTGCCTTTAGAACTTGTTTATCAGTCGCAGCGACAAATTCATCAAAATCGGCATGTCCTAGCCGTGTATCCTGAATAACTTGCGTACTATAATAGATACCATTGGCACCAGCATTGACCGCAGCCTTCACCTGCTTGATTACATCTAGTGTAATCACCTCTAATGCTTGACGAACATTTTCGCTATCTGTCAAAATAATATCAGCAAGCTTTTCATCGGCTTTACTTTTATCGTAGTGTCCATCTGGATTTTTAACTAGTGCCCATTTAAGTAACGTTGTTGGTGAAAAAACATTATAAAATGAAGCTCGCTCACCGATGACCTGCTTTTGCCGTCTAACTAAATCTGCTGTTTTTATCAACCATGGATGATTATCCGCTATTGGTGATAAATTAGCGTAAACTACCCTTTTATCATCAGCATCTTGGTAATTAAATTCGTAATGAAACAGGCCGTCGCTCATTAATTTCACAAAATCTGGTGAGGTTGTCTCAACTAACTTCTTAGTACCTAAAATATTACCTTCAATAATCTCAGGATTTTTAAAAGCATCCAGCTCTACACCTGAGGCTGCCGAAAAATGATACCAAAAACTCGCTGGAACGTAGTTGTAATTATTAGTAAAGGATAATTTTCCCGTGCTTTCCATGTGATCTCCTTAATGATATTAATTTAAAGTTAATAAACAGAATCACATTCGGCTATGAGCTATGCCTAAGCCCTTTAATCTAACTAATATATTTTTAGTCAACAAATAGCGTATATCAATTTCTCCTTTATTTCATACAACAAAAAAACGCAGCCTTGAATAATCAAAGCTGCGGGACGAAGTTACCGTGTTACCACCCGTTTTCTGCATACTATCACTAGTACACACTTACCAAGTACAGAAAAGACAATGCTTTCGATACTCTGACACTGTAACGGGTGTACCCGAATGATATTTACAAACCTTATTGCTCACATCACTATTAACTCCAAGACCATTTTCCTAGTCATCCTGATACTAACTTTCACCAAACATTAGCTCTCTATACAATCATTTTGACAAGTACTTATCTTTTCAACGTTATATGTTGAACTAATTATATACTATGAATTTTCTCATGTCAATCACTTTTTATTTTAATTTTAAATATTTTTTTATGAATAAAAATATGAAACAAAAAAGCACAAGCCATTGCCTGTGTTGTTTATTACCCCACGATGCCAAGAATACCGAAAACTAAGAAAATGGCGCCTATAATAATTCTATAGTAACCGAATACCTTGAAATCATTATTCTTAATATAGTTCATCATAAACTTAATAGCAAACCAAGCAACAATCCAAGATACGATGAAACCAACAAGCATTACTATGCTTTGCATGCCCGTGAATGAACCACCATCTCTAAAGAATGAACCCATCTTAAGGAAAGTCACACCGAACATAACCGGAATTGACAAGAAGAATGAAAATTCTGCAGCCACGAATCGCGATGCTCCTAAGATAATAGCACCCAAGATAGTTGCTCCCGAACGTGATGTACCGGGAACGATTGACAGCACTTGAAACAAACCAATATACAATGCTAGTTTAAAAGTAATTTGGTTTACATTAGTAATTACCGGTACAATGCTTTTTTGACGGTTCTCAATCACAATAAACGCAATACCATAAATGATAAGTGTTGCTGACACAACCCAGAAATTCATCAAATGTGCATCCATAAAGTCATTTAATGCAAATCCAAACACAATGGCTGGTAATACACCAACGATTACTCGAATCCACAAACGCCAAGTTTGGAATTTTTCATGATCTGTTTTTTTAGATGAAAACGGATTCAACTTGTCGAAGTACAATTGAATAACCGCAAAGATTGCTCCCAATTGAATCGAATAATCAAATACTGAACTAAACGCCTTCGTCCAAACATTGCCACTAGGAATTTTCATCAATGCTTCTGCTAAGATGATATGTCCAGTTGAAGAGACTGGTAAAAACTCCGTCAGGCCTTCAATGATACCAATAATTATTGCTTTGATAAGATCAAACATGCTAATAGAGCGTGAACAAATGGTGCAAAAGTCCACGCATCTCCTTCCAATATAGAATATATTCATTTTATCATACTTAGCTATTGCATTTTGTATTTTCACATGGTATTATATTTGATGTTGTGAAACACGACATTATGGTCAGCTAGCTCAGTTGGTAGAGCAACGGACTCTTAATCCGTGGGTCCAGGGTTCGAGCCCCTGGCTGACCACTATTAAACCACTAAACAATTGTTTAGTGGTTTTTTTGATTTGATAATTACTAATTGAGAAAACGTAGTATATTTTCAACCTAAAAGTTCCTATGATAAATACACCTCTGTCCGTGTATTTAAAATAAGAACCTTATAAACTTTTTTTCAACTAAGAACTGATTTTACGCTGATAAGCAACTAATTTGTGTGATATTTCTGCAGTTGAACGATATGCCGTTTGATAAATGCTGTACATTTGCTGATACTTCAAAACATTTTCTGCCTTCGGTTCGTAAACCATTCCAAACGATAGGAAGGATTGTGCAGCTTCTTGCACACTGTCAAACCAGCCCAATCCTGTGGCTGCGATTATCGCGGCGCCTAATCCCGGTCCCTGCTCATTTTCTAGCGTTGTGACCCGCTTTCCAAATATGTCAGCTTGTATTTGTAACCATAGTGGTAACTTTGCACCGCCACCAATGGCAATAATCGTGTCAAAGTCAACCCCTTGTTGGTCATAAATTGTCATAATATCCTTAAAGCTAAAGATTATGCCTTCCAAAACCGCACGGATAAAGTCGCCTCGTTGATGTTTGCGATCAAGTCCTAAGAAGCTTCCACGGATATCTGCATCAGGATATGGCGTTCGCTCCCCTGATATATAAGGTGTAAACAATAAACCATTGGCACCTACACTTGATTGTTCAGCTTCACGTAACCATGCTGAAAAGCTTTGTGTTTCACCAAAAACACGCTTAAACCAAGAATTGGCGTCACCAGCTGCTAACGTCACGCCCATGGAATAATACTTGTTAGGAATAGCATGATTGAAGAAATGAATTTCTCCATGATAGTCTATATCAGCATTATCTTCAAACTTTGCAACCACACCTGACGTTCCAATGGAAGACATGACCATGTTTGATTTGAGCAAACCCGCTCCAATTGCCCCAGCGGCGTTATCAGCCGCCCCACCATATACTTTAGTTTGTGTCGTCAATCCAGAAAATGTCGCGTAAGATTCTGAAATATGACCAGCAAAATCAGTTGACGCAATGAGATTAGGGAAAAAAGATGATGGTAAGTCAAACGCTTCTGCAATATCTGTTGACCAGCACTTTTTAGTAACATTTAAGACAACCGTTCCAGCTGCATCAGAGTAATCCATGGCTAATTTACCAGTCATACGATATCGTAAATAATCTTTAGGTAGTAAGAAAAGATCCGCTTGCTTAAAAATTTCTGGCTCCTCCTCCTTAACCCATAAAATTTTTGGTAAAGTAAAACCTTCTAGAGGATAGTTTCTGGTAATATCAAGAAATTTTTTACCTAGTTTATTCTTAATTTCCTCTACTTGTGCGCTGGTACGTGTATCATTCCATAAAATTGCTGGTCGCAGTACCTGATGGTTTTCATCTAGCAAGACAAGCCCATGCATTTGCCCAGAATAAGAAATTCCTTCAATCTCTGTTGGCGCAATATGATCTTTTAAAATCAGATTAACAATTGCAACAGTTGTTCCATTGACCCAATCTTCAGGATTTTGTTCTGACCAGCCAACTTGTGGTTGTGTAACAGGATAATCAAAGCTTTGTTGTGCAACAATGTTCCCTCGCCGATCAACCGCTGATACTTTCACTGCTGAGGTACCAAGATCAATACCAAGCACTACCTTTGTCATGTCTAGCCTCCACTTTCTGTTCATCTTTACTAAGATAACCCAACACAGTTCACCCGTGTTATGTACAAGACCAGTTTAAACTAGTCTCTTTTGAAAATATTTATACTACTCGTACCAATTTGAATGTCTTAAGACACATTCAAATCTTAAGATCCAAGTACAGAAAAAATGTAATTATTCAATGTTTGTTTGATTCGTTCTTGGCGACCTGACTTGAGGGTTGCGTTGATTTCTTCATCTGTTTTATTTTCAATATAGGTGGCCAATTCTTTTAAGGTAACTTTCCCAGCTTCAAAATCAGCGCCAATACCCGAATCAAATGAAGCATACCGCTCTTTCAGAACATTTTCAATCACTTGGTCATCAATTAGCTTAGCAGCAACTTTCAAGCCAGCAGCATAAGTATCCATACCAGCAATATGCGCGTAGAACAAATCGTCAACTTGGAAACTTTGACGGCGTGCTTTCGAATCAAAATTCAAACCACCAGTTGGTAGACCCCCGTTTTTCAAGAATTCATACATTACTAAGGTCGCCTCATAAACATCATTTGGAAATTCATCAATGTCCCAACCAGTGAGCTTATCACCCATGTTAGCATCTAATGACCCTAACAAACCAGCCTCTCGCGCAAATCTCACTTCATGCTCATACGTGTGACCAGCTAAGTAGGCGTGATTGCCTTCCAAGTTCAACTTGAATGTATCCTCTAATCCATAAGTTTTCAAGAAAGCAATTGTTGTTTGCACATCAAAATCATATTGATGCTGTGTTGGTTCTTTGGGCTTGGGTTCAATCAAGAATTGTCCCTGATAACCAATTTCATTTGCATAATCCTTATCTAGCTTAAAGAATGCTGCAATATGGTCTAATTCACGTTTGGTGTCAGTATTTAATAGAAAGTCGTAGCCTTCTCGTCCGCCCCAGAAAACATATGATTCTGATCCTAGGCGCTTGGCAATATCTAATGAATGCTTAATTTGTCCAGCTGCATAAGCAAATACCTCAGCAAATGGTGTAGTTGCGCCACCAGCCAAAAAACGTTTATTCGTAAATAGTGATGAAGTATTCCATAAAAGTTTTTTACCTGTTTCATGCATTTTTTGTTCAATTTTGTCAATAACTTGATCTAAATTTTTATTTGTTTCGGCAAGTGTATTCCCTTCGGGTGCAAGATCACGATCATGGAAGGCAAAGTAGTTCACGTCAGTTTTTTCCAAAAACTCAAACAAATAATCAACCTTCGCTAATGCTTGCTCCATTGAATCTGGTTTACCTTGATTGTCCCACGGCCGGACTGCTGTTCCTTCACCAAATGGGTCTACTAAGCGTTGGTCCATTGTATGCCAATAAGTCACTGAAAACTTTAGCCAGTCACTCATTTTCTTACCTTTAACTATTTCATCTGGATTATAATAATGAAATCCATCACCCGCTTGTAATGATTGTGTTCCTACAAATGTTACTTGGGGAAAATCAAAAAGTTCTGCCATTGTACTTATCCTCCTGTATTAATTTAATACAATTATCATAGTTGGTTACACCAACCAACTATGATAATTGTATACGCTTTCATTAATTTATGCAAGCTTATTAACTAGGTCCACTAACGTAACAATTATAAAAAAGCAGGGACAGCGTAGTTACTGTCCTGCTTCACAAAAAGATTATAGCCTAAAACTAAGCGACAAACCGTCTAAATCTAATACTTCTCTGGCAATGCTCGATGCCCCACCTAATAATGTTGCATCGTATACTGAGTGATTTGCAAATAATATCTCGGACTGATTGATTGGATTTAACATTTGATAAGCCACAATCACGCGCTCTAATAAGTCAGGCATTTCAGCAATAAAACGTGAATGAATGAATAAAGCTTCCGGTGCCAGTGTTTGCACTAAATTAAATGCCACTCGTGAAATACCACGAACCCACTCATCAAGCAACAAACTAACAGTCTCTGGTTGTTCTTTTCTCAGTTGAATGAATCGATCCCTATCTTGAACAATCAACCCAGTTCGTTCGGCAGTTCTTCGTAACATAGCATCTTCAGAATATAAATCTTCAATTCTAACTGTCTCACCTGTACTTGTTTCAATCACACTACGACCTATCTCACCGGTTCGACCCTGTATCCCTCGATACAACTCACCATTAATTATAATCCCAGCGCCAATCCCATAGTGAATGTTTAAAACAACCATATTATTATAATGATCAGACTTGCGATAATCATGATAATCGCGCATATAGGTGGCCGCAAAATTGGCTTCGTTTTCCAAAACCACACGTACGCCACTGACGTTTTCAAGTTCTACTGCCATGTCTAGTTGTGAGTAATCGAAAAAAGGGGAATATTGTACCTTGTTATTTTCAACGACACCATGGATACCAACTGATATTCCCATCAGCCCGTTCAAGGTACCATTTTTATTATTCTTATACTTTTTAATCTGAGATATCATTAGCTCAGTTACTTGTAATACGCTCATGCCGTCCACAGCAGTATTTTGTTTCATAATCACTGCTCCACCAACCTGAACCAGTGCTGTCCGCAAATGATGTCGCCCCATATCAAAAGAAATGACGTACCCATAACGTCGATTAAACCGAATCAGCTTTGCTTTACGGCCTCCTGTCTCGGAAGTTTCACCATCACCAAGGCTTTCAATAAAGCCTTTCTCATCCAAATCGCGGTAAATAGAGCTAATTGTCGATTTATTTAAGTTTAAATCAATAGCTAATTGCGCCCGGGATGTTTCGTCAGCATTAAAAAGCGCTTGTAAAACTAAGCGCTGATTATGATCACGAATAGTTAGATGATCTGACTTTTTCATCTGAAATGCCCTCAAATAGTTTTCTATTAGTTTTAACAGTACCTCCATTGTACGGTAACCGACACATGCTTTCAAGTTGGCGTCCAAACACCGGAATATGAAGCAATGAATGTTTAAACTAAAAAACCTATGCGCATCAGTACAAAATATTTGCTTGATGCGCATAGGTTTAATGAGTAAAAATTCAGAATACGTATGAGTTCAGCTATTTTATCCCAACATAGTCACTCTCCAGATAGCCTTTTGCATGGGCTTTTGATCTCAAGTCTGATTCGATAGATTCTAATGAACGATTACGAGTCTCGATTGTAAATTTAGCAATAAACCAAATAGCAACAAAGCACAAAACACCATAAATGATAAAGAGCTTAGCAATCCCTTGCCCCTCTGCATTAATAGCATGATCTGGTGTAAAAGCGATTAAAAGCATAGGAAATGACTGTGACACAGCAAAATTAGCTGTCCAGTTTATAACGGCACCAAACGAGTTACCAAGTCCACGTATATTAAGTGGAAATGCCTCTCCTATCATAACCCACATAACTGGCCCCCAAGTAGCCGAAAAGAAAGCAATATAGAGCGTCAAAGCAATGACACATATCCATGAACCAACATTACCATTTCCCGCTCGAAGAACAAGCATCGCTGTTGACATCGTTAACAGCGATGCACCCATACCAATAGCACCATAGGTTAGCATTTTCTTTCGATCTATTTTATCCATTATTTTAACCGCAATCGCGGTAACAATCACGTTAAATAATCCGATAACAATATGTGATTGGAGTGCAAAATGTTCACTAAACCCCGCAGAAATGAATATTTTTGGTGCGTAATATAATACGGTGTTACATCCCATAACCTGTTGAAAAATGGCCAGTCCTAAAGCCATTATTAACACTGGCCGTGCCATGGGACCAAATAGTTCCTTGGAACCACCGGAAGGTGTATTCGCTTGTAGTTTAATATCATATAACTCTTCTTCTACAAGTTTTGCGTTTGGATTCATGGTTGATAAGACCTTTTGGGCTTCACTCATTTTTCCTTGTTTGACTAGGAAACGTGGCGACTCTGGAAGCGAAAGACCGCCGATAAATAACAGGGCAGCCGGCACTGCTGCTAATCCAAGCATCCAATGCCATCCGACATTTTGATTGAGTCCTAACCATCCACTTGGAGAAAGCCATTCATTTGAAACATAGGCAAGAAATATTCCCGTCATGATCATTAATTGAAATAAGGTTCCTATTCCGCCACGTTTGTCTGCAGGAGATAATTCTGCCAGATAAGTTGGAATCAATGCTGAAGCCGCTCCAACTGCGATACCCAACAATACCCGCGAAGTGACCAGTAGTGTGTAATTAAAACCAATTCCAGATCCCAAAGCACCTACAAAGAAAATTATCGCTGCTGATAAAAGAAGTTTTTTCCTGCCTAGTTTATCAGACATTGGACCTATAATTGCGGCACCAAGAATGGCACCAAGCAATACAGATGCCGTAATGAATCCATCTTCAAAAGATCCTGTCTGAATTTCTAATTCTTTTCCGATGAATAACATAGCACCAGATATTACACCCGTGTCATATCCGAATAGGAGGCCACCAAGGGCTCCAAAAAAATAAATAAAATTATTTGAGATAGGTTTACGTTTCAACATGATTTCTCCTTACTTTTATTTTTATATTGGAAGCGCTTACAACAAATACATTATACAAACGTTAGTTTATTTACGCAACCAACTAACTTTAATAAAGTAATCATTATTTTGAAAATAGTCATAAAAAAAAGCCTAACGGCTTTTACAAAGAAATGTAGATACTAGCAAACATTAATCCAGCGCCACCTAAGACGAAGAGATGCCAATAAACATGACCCATTGGAATTTTAGGAATAAGATAAAAAATAGTTCCCGCCGAATAGGTCAAGCCTCCAGCAACAAGTAACCAGAAGGCGGTATGCGACAAAACGCCCCAAAGAATAGGCATTGCTAGAATAATCAACCACCCCATGACCAGATAAATCGTCACCGATACCCAAGGCCATCGTCCAACAAAAAATAAATCATAAACAAATCCGGCAATCGTCATTGCTAAAATAGCGCCCCAAATAGTCCAGCCAACCCAGCCCTTGATCAATAACCATGTGTAGGGCGTGTAACTACCTAAGATAACAAGATATATGCCTGCATGGTCAAAAAATTGAAAGATTTTTGCCGCACGGGTAAACACGAGCGAATGAAATAGCGTTGAGGCAAGTAGAAAAAAACCAACCGTACTAATATAGATGATAACCGCAGTTAAAGTCAATGCGGTAACTGGTTTGCTCAACACATGAATCATCAACATTACACCGGCAATCACAGCTAAAATGAACCCAAATCCGTGCGTGACCGCGTTGAGCACTTCATAAACAATTTGAAAACGTCTTGATCGTTGCATTAGTAAACCCCGTAAATTATTCTATTCTTAATTATACAATAAAACCAGCACCAATTTTGGTTGATACTGGTTTTTATTACCGATTAAATTAAATCTTCCCAATCACGTGCCCAGATTACACCCATGGCGCCATCGCCTGTATGTACGCCAATAAATGCACCAATCACACCACGTTCAAATTTAACGGTAGGATATTCAGACTGTAAATCTTTCAACCATTTATCGCCTAACTTCGTGTTATTACCATCAATTACATAGGCCCGAACAGGATAATCAGCTTCTGCTAATGACTGACGTAATGGTTCTTTTATTTCTTTTAAAGCCCCACTCATCTTGCGTGCCTTGCCAACAGCTCCGATTTTTCCTTCGTCTTGAACATCAATGGACAAAATTGGTTTGATATTCAACAAACCACCAATTAAAGCTTGGCCGCGTGATAAGCGACCTGTGCGTTGTAAATGTGAAATATCATTGACAACGAAGCGAACGTCAATGGTTGATCGTAGTTGTTCTAATGATGTAATAATTTCATCAAGTGAACGGTTTTTCTCCGCCATAGCAGCTGCTAATATAGCTTGCACACCGGCACCCATTACTGCTATTTTTGAATCCCACGCGCGAACTTCATCCATACCGTCATATGATTGCGCAATTGCATTAGCTGTTTGATAGGTACCTGAAATACCAGATGAAAGCGTAATCAAAATGGCCTGATTGTAACCAGATGCCTTAGCTAAGTTCAACGCTTCTTCCCAATCGCCAGGGGCCGGTTGAGATGTGGAGGCCAATTGCTTTTTTTCTTGCATCATTTTAACAAGTTCACCCAAACTATGAATATCCACAGTCTCCTTGTAGACTTCATCCCCAAAAATAATGGGATCATTCACTTGAAAAATATGATACCGGTTGCGAATAGCTACTGGCATTGCCGAAGATGAATCAATAATAACTGCTATTTTACTCATTATTTTGTCCTCATTAATATGTTCAACTTAATTTGGTATTCTTTCATAATATCGTGATTAGCGCAGTACCTGCACTAAAGAAAATCATACCAAAAATGATTTGCCAAGCTAAGTACCAAGCTTGTTGGCCACGAGTGTATTGACCGCTTTGTGTCATCATCGTACTAAAAGTCGTTAGCCCCGCAATTACACCCGTCGTCCAAAAGCTATGCATCGCGTAGGTTGCGCCTGTAGCCATAAGATAACCTAGCGCGAAACTGCCAACCATATTAACAATGAATACGGCAGTAAAGTATTTCGACTTAGCTGGCCACGTATTCAGAACAATATACCGCAGCATTGTACCTAATGCCGAACCAATGGCTACCCCTAGTATTGTCATACATGTGCCTCACCGATCTTGTTGCCAAAGTAGTTACCCAATTTTAACATGATAAGACCACCACCAAGAGTTAATATCATATAAACTAAAGCATTGGCTACGCTAATGAATAACTGTTGATGTACTTGCCAAATCATGGTGCTAAATGTCGTGAATCCACCTAAAACACCAGTACCAAGGAAAGACTGCCACCGCTCTAACCGACTGCGATGACTCGCTAGATAGGCACCCAACATTGCTAATAGCAAAGTACCAAGCCAATTAATTAACATCGTCATTACTGGCATTGGTCCAATTATTGGAACTAATCCCAAAAGATACCGCGTAGCCCCACCAATGGCACCGCCAAGTCCGGTAACTAATAGTTCAGTTAGAAAATTCTTCTGATTTTGCATACCCTCTATTTTAGCAATTTTATGCTTATTCAGCAAAATTTTTAACTGTTATAAATTTATCATGAACATTGAAAAAGCAACTACTTAAATTAGTAGTTGCTTTTTTTCACGCCATCATTTAATTTTACTAAAGCATTTCAATATTTTCTTATGAATTAAACCGCGATAACAAAAATGGTGAGAGGTCAAAATCCAATGTTTCATTTAACGCTTTGGCAACCAATATTTCGCCTAACACACTAGCAAATTTAAAACCATGACCACTTAATCCTGAAACAAACTGAATATTTTTCTTTCCTGGCAAATCGTCAACGATAAAGTGTTCATCCGGTGACAAATCATAACTGCAGGCCACACCATGATCCAAGTTGCCAACAGTTTTCAAGACACTGTTTAACAAAGGTTCTATTTCTGTTCTATCCTCATTAAGGGCATCGAAGTCAAGTCGTTCTTCTCGCTTCGTGATATATTGCCCTCCCTGGTGTCGACCTATTTTAATGAGCCCTTTATTGGCTGGAAAACCGTAATAATGTGTACCGTCACCGAGTTGAATTGTAAATGCTGGAAAACCGATCTCTTCTGCCAGCTGTTTTGGTGCTTCAAACCACGAAACAACTTTTCTAACTGGCTGAATGGGTAGGTTGGGTATCAGATCTTTAACCCAAGTACCAACAGTTATAACAGCCGATTTCCCTATAAATGTACCTGCATTTGTGGTCACATGAACAAATCCATTATCATCATTATCAACCGAAATGACCTGCGTGTTAAATTGTTCATGAGCGCCCAACCGTTTAGCTTCTTTAACATACGTATCAATAGCTAGTTCTGATTTCAAATAGCCAGAGTTCTTTTCTAAAACCGCCCTGAATTGATCAGGTATTGTAAATTGTGGCCACTTTTTTCTGGCTTCAGAAGCATCATATACTTCGATCGGTAACTCATATTTTTCAGCAGAAGTTATGATATTATTTAAAAAGATCGATTGCTTAGGTGCTATATTCAGCACTCCTGTTTGATGAAATATGTCAACTTGTGTGTCTCTTTTTAGTTCGTTCCATAGTTCTTGCGCACGCAATACAAGAGGTACGTAAGATGAACCTTCACCATAAGCATGGCGAATCATCCTAGTTTCGCCATGGTGTGATCCATTAGTATGTGGCGGTGTGGCGGAATCAATTTCCAAAACACTTAACCCTCTCTTAGCGGCATAATAACCAGTGCTAGAGCCAACAGAACCAGTTCCTATAACAATCAAATCATAAAGCATGATTATATCTCCACCAAATATTTATTCTAATTTAAAATCTAAATTAGTTGAGTATCTAATTATTAATAGTGATGTCTGATGACTTCACATCTTTTCCGAAGTAAGGGGCTAATGTTTTATCGTAATCTTTTGTAAAGAACTGATTCTTGTTGAGCTTATTAATTTCTTTATCTGTCCATTTTAAGAGGCTCTTATTGCCCTTTTGCACTCCTGGAGAAATATATGACTGTTCACCCAATTTTTTAATACCTACCTTATAATCTGGGTGACTTTTAACCCAAGCAAAAAGATATGAATTATCATCAGTTATAGCATCTGCTCTCCCATCCTTTAATGCAGCAAATTGTTGTGTTTTAGAGTCAAATTTAAGCAAACTCGCTTTGGTATAGTTCTTGGTAAAGTACGTTTCAGCGGTAGTTCCTTTGTTAACGATTAACTTTTTACCATGCAACTGATCTACCTTCGTAATTAACTTGCTTTTCTTTGATGCCACACCAATTGAAACTTTCATATATGGCTTGGCAAAGTCAATGACCTTTTTACGTTCGGGTGTTACTGTAAAATTAGCCAATGCTAAGTCAACTTCCCCTGAATTAAGGGCATCTACACGTGCGTTGGCATTAACTTGAACATATTTGACTTTTACACCTAGATCCTTGGCAACTTTCTTAGCCAATTCAATGTCATATCCTTGTCTTTTACCATTTTTATCCACCCATCCATATGGTTTTAAATCACCAAAAACAGCAATCTTAATCTCCCCAGACTTTTTGATTTCTTTCACCGTTCGTCCACTTTGATTTGTATCAGCCTTCGCTGATAATATTCGATAATTAACGCCGGCACCAACTGTTACCACAGTAACCGCTACTAGTAATGTCCATTTACTTTTCTTGTTCATATTCTCTTTCTCTCTTTCTTTATTTGTACTCACTAAGGATCATCTAATGTAGTTTGATTTTTAAAAAGACATACTTTCTAAAAACGCCTCTGCTCTTTTTGTGGTTGGATGAGTGAAAAATGTTGCCCCATCTCCTTGTTCCACAACCCTGCCATTTTCTAAGAAAATAACTTTGTTCCCAACCTGACGAGCAAAGTTCATCTCATGCGTTACAATAACCATTGTTAAATTTTTATTGGCTAAGTTTTTCAAAATATCCAAAATGCCACGAACCATTTCTGGATCTAATGATGCTGTCACTTCATCAAATAACATAAGCTCTGGATTCAAAATTAATGCTCTCACAATGGCTACTCGCTGTTTTTGCCCACCTGATAACTGACGGGGATAAGCATTTTCATATTCAGATAAGCCCACTTCACTCAGTAATTTTTTGGCTTTTTCCACCACTTCTTCGCGCGAACGTTTTTGAACTTTAAGGGGTCCTAATAGAATGTTTTTCATAACGGTCATATTTGGAAACAAATCATAACTCTGAAATACCATGCCAATACGCGTTTGAATACTTTTCCATTGTTTGTTATTTCGGGGTTCAATTGTTTGTCCGAATATATTTATTTCACCAGAACTAAAATTTTCTAGTCCATTAAATGTTCGAATCAGCGTAGATTTTCCTGATCCCGACGGGCCTAACAAAACCGTGACTTTATTTTTCGGTATTGTCACATTGATTTGATGTAAAACTTGCTTCTTACCATAAAACTTATCTAAACTACTAGTCTGAATCAAACTCTCACTCATATTTTCGATATTTCCTTTCTAACCTGCGACTAAAATGACTTAATAAATAATTAATCAAGAAATATAACAACGCAATAAAACCATAAATCAAAAGTGGAACAGCAGTATCTTGGGCGTTCGCCTCAATAATCTGTTGCCCTACTGTAATAACATCGGTAACGGATATTAAAAGTAAAATTGACGTCGTTTTAATAATTCTAGAACTTAAGTTAATAAAAGCTGGTAGAATATTGGGAACGCTTTGTGGAATTAATACATACCTGTAGGTTTGCAACGTTGTTAACCCTATCGAATAGGCATTTTCACGCTGACTTTTAGAAATTGATTGTATCGCGCCTCGAACAATATCAGAAAGCTCAGCTGCAAACCATAAACTAAAAACTAAAATACTCACTTGCATGGCTGATAAATTGATATTTAAATTACGCGGAAAAATATAATAAAATAAAAATAATAATGGAATGGTTGGTACCACTCTAAATATCTCAAGATATGCTTTGAAAATGGGTTTAATCAGTGTGCCGGCGGCAGACCACAACGATCCCAGTATGACGCCTAATATTGTGCCCAAAATAATCGATATTAATGATATTTCAATAGTGACAACCAATCCATTCAATAACCTGAATAAGTTATTCCCCGCAAAGATAGTGCTAATTGTCAAAATTTGCATAACGCACCCGCCCTTCAATCCAACTCAAAAGTAACGAAAGAGGTATTAAAATAATCGCATAACTAATAATCATCATTAATAAATATTCATTGGTTCGATAATTTTGTCCAATTAGATCTAACGTGGTATTAGTAATTTCTGGAATCGCAATGACCGTAAATATTGAGGTTTCTTTAATTAAAAAGATTATGTTGGCCGCCAAGCTAGGTAGTGAAAAAACGATACCCTGTGGGAAAATAATATATCTACTTAACTGCCACGCCGATAGTCCGATCACTCGTCCAGACTCAATTTGAACTTTAGGAACCGACTTTAGACCACCTAAAAATGCCTCACTCATATAGGCACCACCCAGAAAAATCAAACCAATAATAGCAGTCTCTTCGGCCGGAATTTTAATTCCGATTGATGGTAAACCATAATAGATAAAAAATAATTGAATAAGCAATGGTGTATTCCGGGCAATTTCAACGTATGTTATAATCCCTCTTCGCCCGGGTAATTTATGATAGTTGACAAACGCTGTTACTATGCCAATAATTATTGCTCCTACAATACCGACTGAAGACAGCTTCAGTGTTAGCCAAAATGCTTTAATATATTCAGGTTCAGCTTGCTGTATATACTCCCAAGACATTAAATTAATCCTTCCCAATTAATTATCAAATTCACTTGTCAGTCAGCTAAATAAGAGACAGACTTTTGAACTTCGATTTTAGTACCATCAAACTTTTTGTTAATATATTTTTGAGCTGCTTTACTATGATACAACTTAACTAACTTTTTAAATTTAGCATTATTCTTATTCTTTTCTGCTGTGGCTAGAATATTAATATTGTCCTTTGTTGATTGGTTAATTTTTTCGTAGTAAAGTGAATCTTTCAAAACATTCAGTTTGCCTTCCAATGCGATTGTATTTCCAATCAGTGCAGCGGCAATCGAATTGTCTTTAATCACTCGTGGCCCGGTCGTATCATCAATTTCTTTAAACTTGAAGTTGTGTGGGTTGTTTTTAATGTCATTAACGCCAGAAAGACTACCAAAATTATCTTTTAATGTTATTAATCCTGCTTTTGCCAGCAGTTTCAATCCACGTGCCGTGTTAGCTGCATTGTTAGCAATAGCAATTGTTGAACCATCTGGAATATCGTCGATAGAATCATATTTTTCAGAGTAAATGCCCATAGGCTCTAAGTATGTCGTCCCTAAAACACTCAACTTGTTCGAGCTATTATTCTTGTTATAAGCCACAAAATATGCGTATGATTGAAAGGCATTAACATCCACTTTCCCTTGTGCAGTCGCTGCATTTAGTGAAACCCCATCAGTGAAGTTCTTAACCTTGATAGTGATATTTTCTTTTTTGGTTTCTGGTAGTTTTGCAATATATTCCCAAATCTGGGCATCCGATCCTATTGATCCGACCGTCACTTCCGTCTTATCGGTTGTTTGCGCCGTGTTTCTATGAATAATCACACCTGCTACAATAACAATTCCTGCCACAACAGCTGCTATAACTACCGTTTTCTTTTTTACCATCTCAAATTCTCTTTCCTGAACTTTTTATTAGAAATACTTACAAAACATCAATGAAATCTCATACCACCATCAATTAAAATCGATTGCCCAGTAATATACTTTGCCTGCTGTGAAACCAAAAATGATACAACATCGGCTACATCATCAGGCAAAGCCGCTCTTCCTAACGCAATTTCATTGACAACACTTTGCCTTTGAATCTCAGCTGTTGTGTTTTTAATTTGTGCTGTTCGCTGATCAATATAATCGCGCAAAGGTGTAATAACAATACCCGGATCATAAGCATTTACAGTGATATTATATTTTGCGAGTTCTTTTGCCGCAGATTGACCTAATCCTCTAATGGCAAATTTGGAAGCTGAATATGCGCCTTGTAGTGCAGATCCTTCCACTGCAGCCAGTGAAGCAGCATTGATTATCCTTCCGCCACTCCCTTGCTTTTTCAACTGTTTTGCAGCCGCCTGGATTCCCCAAAAAGTGCCCTTAAGGTTAACATCAAACAACCGCTCAACTTTTTCCGGATCACTATCGATAATGCTATCAATGTAGGCAATCCCTGCGTTATTAACAAATACATCTAGACGCCCAAAATCAGCTACTACTTTATCAACCAAATCAAAAACTGATTTTCGATCAGCAACATCTAAAACATAATATTTGGCTTGGTTTTCCTTAATAGCGTTGATACTATCACTCACATATTTAGCACTAGATTCATCAATGTCGACTACTGCAACGTAATAATTTTCTGTCGCGAGTCTCTCAGCAATTGCTTTTCCTATTCCTCTACCACTGCCTGTAATAATTGCTACTTTCTTTGACATTTACTACTCCTGTCTCTTTACATAAAGTTTGTATCATTAGCATTGAAAATTTATTCTGAAAAATCAAACTGGGGTACAGGTTTTTTAAAAATACTCGTTTTATATACTAAAATAACGAGTCCAATGATTAACCAAAATAACCCAGTTAATTTTGCTTCAAGAGCTAAACTCAAAAATATCCACAAACTCACTGAAAACCCAATGAAGGGTGACACTAAATACTTTACAAACGACTCAATATTTTTATCAGGACGCTTGATATAAAAATGCCAAATAACAGCTATGTTTAATGACAAAAAACCAAATAGGGCGCCAAAGCTAATTAAATTTGATACTGTGGTTAACGATAATGATAGGGAAAGGGCAACAGATACAATCCCCACAAGTATAATGGCAACCCACGGCGTGTTATAACGGGGATGCAAGTAGGATAAGCGCTTTGGTAAAATACCGTCTCGTCCCATTGAATACAAAATTCTTGATACCGCAGTCTGCCCTTCTTGACCACCCGCCAAACCAAATGATAAAACTAAAGTGAATTCAGCTAAATGCACTAACCAGCTACCACCCACTTTTCCCAAAATAGTTAAAAATGCTGTATCTGGATTTAATTCACTATAATTTGGTGCAACAAAACCTGCAAAGAATGTAACGATGACGAATAATGAGCCGATTAAAATAATTGACAACACAATCGCTTTTCCAATTGATTTAGTTGGATCGTTAGCTTCTTCTGATAAAGTACTAATGGCATCAAAACCTAAATAACTGACAATAACAATCCCAGTCGCTTGAACAACTCCGGACAAATCAAAATGACTAGCATTATAAAACGAACTGACATTAAAACTAACTGTACCATTCGCTAAGGCAACAATAGTCCCCACGATGAAAGCTATTAAAACCACGCCCTGTAACCCAAAAAGTAACCAACTGAATTTCGATACAACTTTAATCCCTAATAAATTGATAACTGTATTAAATATGGCTATGCCTAGAATCCAAACCCAGAAAGGAACAGCCGGCAACAATGACTGACCGAAAGACGCGCTGATAAGATAGGTTATAACGGGAATTAAAATATAATCAAGCGTTATACCCCATCCTGATAGAAAACCTAACACAGGATTTGTTCCTTTTTGAACGTAAGTATACACCGAACCAGAGTAAGGAAACTCACTAGCCATGCTAGCATAACTAAATCCAGTAAATAACATAGCAATCATTCCGATTAGATAAGCTAGCGCCACCATACCATGGGCTGGCGATAGAAATGAACCGTAAAAGGCGATAGGCGCTACTGGGATCATGAATATAATGCCGTAAACAACCAAATCTTTTGTGGAAAGTGATCGTGATAATGTTATTTTATTCTCTGCCATATCAAACCTCCTCGGGAACTATGGCAAATACTCGAGCTGGAAATCCAGGAGATTTTTCAACTTTCGGCACTGATATTGAAATTAAAGCGCCCGTGGCCGGCACTTGGTCCAAATTAGCCAGTAGTTCAATTTGATAATGGCCACTACTCAATACATAATATTCACCTTCAAACCCTTTTTCTGGTTGTAAAATGGCAGGGTCAGTATCGAAAGTTTCATGTCCATTTGCTATTGCTTGACGCTCTTCATAAATATATTTAAGTGCTTCCAAAGACCAGCCAGGATAATGATTTTGTAAATTATCATCCTTATTTTCAAATTGTTCTTGTGATGGCCAACGCTTTGACCAGTCTGTTCGTAACGCTACAAAAGCTTTTGGTGGAATGGTGCCATGCTCCTTTTCCCACTGCTTAATATCTTCCACTGTTAAAATATAATCTGCATTACTTGCTACTTCACTTGATTTGTCAATGACTACTAACGGTAGTAAAAAGTCTTTCAGATCAATATCTGAGTCATATACATTCTGATTTTTCTCGAAATGTACCGGTGGATCAATATGCGTACCATACTGACCTGGGAAGGTATACTGTTTCACGAAAAAATCATCATCATGTGTAAAAAGTGTTTCAAATTTTGCGGCAGCGAACGCTGGGAAGTGCGGGCTATCAGGCCCAAATGTATGGGTTAAATCAACCCACTGAAATTCTTTCAATTCTGATAAGATGTTATTTAATTTGTTTGTCATAGACCATTCTCCATTATTTTTTTTACATACGACAATAAAAAAGCCCCATAATCTTTGCATTATCTACAAAGATTATGGGACGAAAAACTCGTGTTACCACCCAAATTCTATAAAGTATCACTACTTTATACTTGACAGGTACATCAAAAGAAATATACCTTAACGCGATAACGGGCGCACCCGAATGACATTTACTCACATTAAGCTCATATCAATTTAACTCCAAGACCATTTTCCAAATTTTTATGATGCTAACTTTCACCTCACGTTAGCTCTCTACACAATCACTCTAATTTGTACTTATCTTTTCAAAGTTTTTGGTTATAATCATCTTATTGTATCCACATTAAATAATAATGTCAATGTTATTATTCAATGTCTTCCTCTGCTAATGCTTAATCAACATACTTATTTAAAATATTCACTAGCTGTTCGCTATTATGAAAGCCAGTTAGTCGTTCAACGATTTTCCCGTCTTTGTGCACTACCAAGGTAGGTATAGCTCGAATGCCAAGCGAAGCAGCTGTTTCTTGACTAATGTCTACGTCAACTTTAAAAAAATGAATATCATTTCTATCTTCAGATACAGTTTCTAACACAGGTGACTGCATCCGACACGGGCCACACCAAGTAGCCCAGAAATCAACGATAGAAACACCAGTTTCTACTTCTTCTTGATATTGTTCATCAGTTATTGCTTTTACTACCATTCTTAAAAATTCTCCTATCTATCATTTGTGGTTGTACCACTAAAATGTGCTAATAACCGGTTAGCTGTGTAGAAATACCATCTAGCAGCTGGCAACAGACCACGGTCGTCAATAATTAAATCATCATGATGCCAATCAGTTGTGCCTGCACTACCAATAAATGCAAAAACACTTGGTACTTTCTGACTAAAATACGAAAAATCTTCTCCTGCATTAGATGGTTTTGGTGTGAGTAATTTCGCATGTTGTTTGGTTTCTTCTATAACAATGGGCGTCAGCTCACTATCGTTATTAACAACGTTTGGACCTTCAATCCAGGAAATATCAACCGCCAAACCAAAAGTTGCAGCCTGGCCGTTAACAATTTGATAGAATTGTTCTCGAGCTAATTGACGACTGGCCAGGTCAAAACTTCGAACCGTACCCTCAAACCAAGCAACATCAGGTAATACATTCCATGTACTACCACCATCAATATGTGTAACAGAAACAACAACTGGACTTTGTGGATCTGTTTTACGGCTAACAACGGTCTGTAGCGTATTGACGGTGCTCGTTAAAGCAACAATGGGGTCATTCCCTAACTGTGGCATAGCCGCGTGTGTACCCTGACCACGAAAAGTAACTTTAAATTGATCAACTGCCGCCATCAATCCACCAGATAGAATGCCAATTTCGTTAACTTTCAGGTCCGGCTTATTATGAAAACCAATAATTGCATTCAAGTTTTTAATACCACCAGCTTCTGCCACAGCTTGGGCACCTACATGAATTTCTTCTGCGGGTTGAAAAATTAATCGAACCCTGCCGGTTAGCTTATTAGCTTGGTCAGCTAATAATTCTGCCGCTCCTAACAAGGAAGCCATATGGAAGTCATGCCCGCAAGCATGCATAATACCTTCATTAACCGATGCATAATTGAGCCCAGTTTTTTCGGCGATTGGTAAGGCATCAATATCTGATCTTAATCCAATAATTACGTTTGATTCACTTGGCCCTATTTCAGCAATCACACCAGTCAATAATTTTTGTGGTGTTACAATATGATAACCTAAAGTTTCCAAGTAACTATTTAAAAACAATGTAGTCTGGTGTTCTTGATTAGATAGTTCCGGATGTTGGTGCAGCTGATGGCGTACCTTGGTTAATTTATCTTCTAGTGTTTTGTCATTGATTGCCATTATATTGCCTCATGTTCTTATCCTGTTACTTTAAATCAGCTGTTGCGTCATACCCGAAGTATTTTTCGGATAGTTTTTTCAACGTCCCATCTTCCTTTAGTTTATTGATTGCTGGGTTGAGCTTCTTTAATATTTTTGCGCTTTCACTATCATCTTTACGGAAAGGCAAGGCAATATTTACAGTTGCTGCACTCCCTTTCACAACCTTCCAAGGGTAATTTTTGGCTTTGATTAACGCCTCTAAATTATTACGTGTGTTAACCACACCATCAACGTGCCCTGCTAGTAAAGCTTGAAAAGTGACGTCACGGGCATCATATAACTTAAATTTGATTTTACTATTATAGTCTTGCAAATTTTTGGTATTGTTTGAGGCAGATGCGCCAGCAATTGTCTTGCCTTCTAAATCATTTAATGTATTATAATCAGAATCTTTGTTAACTGCTACTGTTGTTTCTTCTTTGTTATAAATATTACTAAACTTGTACTTAGCTTTTCTTTCTGGTGTAATAGCAACATCATTAGCCACAGTGTCAAGCTTATTGTTATCTAGTTGCCCCAGCAAACCATCGAATTCACCAGTGACCCACTGTACTTTGTATCCTGCTTTTTTTGCTGCTGCATTGATTACGTCAACATCAAAACCAACTAATTTTCCTTTTGATTTGTATGCTGTTGGGAAGCCGGTTCCCGTCGCGCCAATTTTAAGCACTTTTTGTTTAGTATCTCCTTTGGCTTCGTTTTTATGGTTATTGGTTTGATAAATCAAACCGCCTACGGCAACAATAGCAATTAATACTACGACGATAATCACACTAATGATTGGGTTCCTTTTTTTCATACGCTCTTCTCTTTTCTTTTTTATTCAATACAGCTTATAAATAATTATTTTTTGAAACAGAATTTACAAAATCATTGACTCTTTTGGGACCATTGCTTGACAAGACTTGATCAGGCGATCCTTTATGGACAATTTGTCCATTTTCTAAGAAAATAATTTGATTTCCGATTAGTCGGGCGAATTCCATTTCATGTGTCACAATAACCATTGTTATATGCTGTTTGGCTAATGCCAGTATCGTTTTTAAAACACTTCCAACTAATTCAGGATCTAATGCCGAGGTTGGCTCATCCAATAAGACAACAGATGGTTTTGCTGCAATTGCACGAGCTATTGAAACGCGCTGCTGCTGTCCCCCTGAAAGTGAACTTGGATACTTATCTTGAAACGCCACTAATCCTACTTCCGATAAAACTGATGCAGCAATGTCATGTGCTTCATCCCACTTAGCCAATTTATTTAACAATAGGGGTGCCATCACATTCTCAATGACAGCCATATTTTTAAATAGTTTAAATTGCTGGAATACCATTGTTGACTCCGATCGTAAGGATCGCGTTGATTTTTTGTTAATTTTACGGCCATCAATAGATGTTCCACCAATTTTTATAGTACCTTGAGAAGGTTCTTGTAACAGATTTAGTGTTCGTAAGAGCGTTGTTTTCCCTGAACCACTCGGTCCAACCAAAACCGTTACCTCTCCCTTCTCAACAGAAAAATTGATTTCCTGCAGTATTTTCTTTTTTTTAATTTCAACAGATAAATTATTTACTTCAATCAGAGCCATAATGTCTATCCTTTCTAACTATATGGCGTGTTCAGTACTCTCTCTACCCCAGACTGTGCCCATGAATAAAGAATAATTAACACCCAATATGTAAGACCGACCGCTAAATATGTTTCAAAATATTTAAATGAATCACCGGCCAACATCTTTCCTTCTGCAAAAACCTCTGTTATGCCTAAAGTAAAGGCTAACGAAGTTTCTTTTAACAAACCAACAAATGTATTACCCGCAGCAGGTAAGGCATTGATAAATGCTTGCGGTAAAATTACATAACGGAAAATTTTAAAACTTTTGATATTAAGTGACTGTCCTGCCTCTATTTGCCCTCTATCAACAGAATTTACCGCTGCTCTAAATACCTCAGATAAGTAAGCAGATTGCTTGAAACCAAGACCAATAACAGTGGCAATAATGGCAGGCAACCCTTTAAATATCGGGAAAATTTGTGGTAAACCATAATAGATTAAGAATAGCTGCACCAAAGCTGGCATTCCTCGAAAGAAAGATACATATATTGAAGCAAACCAATGAATAACCTTATAATGCGAAAAGTGTAGTAATGTAATTATGCCACCCAATACTATCGCTAATAACATAGATAGTATTGCTAACAAAAGCGTCATCGGAATATATTTCACAAGTTCTGGAAATGTATTTACAAAGTAATGCCAATCAAAATTCATATTTCACCTACTCACTAATAACGTACTTTTGTTTTATTTTTATTTAGATATTTCTTCAATTGTTCAGACTCTAACTGGTCAAATTTTCTATTCAAAACTTTTACCATATACACTGTCAAATGATCCGGCGTTTTTTGTACCATCTCAACGGGTTGGTAACCAACTGAAGTATAAAATCTTTTTAACCAAGGATGTTCAACCGCTGTTCCTAAACTAACCATTGGAGCTTTTAGTTGTTTTTGAATGTACTCTTTTTCAACCCAATCAATAAGTTGTGTTGCATAACCTTGCTTTGAAAACTGACTATGAGTAGCAACCCATCCAAGATGAGGTATAGCATACGGACCTGGATTTTTTGACCAAGGTAACCTGACAGATACCGTCGCTACAATAGTATGATTTATCTCTGTCACAAAGGTTGCTGTGTTCTCGATATGTTCATCAATCTGTTGTAAAGTAACTCTTGCCGCTTGAAAATTAATACCTAGTTGTGTGTCACTCTTATACGCTTCATGTAATAAGAGCTGTAATTCTTTTACTTCATTTTTTTTAATGAATCGATTAGTAATCACTTTTCCTCCAGGGTAGCTGCTTTAAATTCTTGCAATAATGTTAAGCAATCCTGCTACCGATTTCGATGTCAATCCCGCCGTCAAAATATCGAATAATTCATTTTCATCTATCGACAATGCATGAGCTAATTTGACATATATCTCATCCATTGTTAGTGGATTCTGTGGTGACCCTTGGGGCCAATCAATATATATTGTATTGATAGATTTGTCAGTACGCACGAACTCAACTAGTATTTCCCTTTGATCAACAGCTATATTCTTTAAATCATTAACTCTTTTAAACAAATAACTCATCTCTTGAAACTTTTCTGTACTTACACTGCTATCAAAAAGTTCGTCATTCACATCCCCAAAGGTTAATATTTGCCACGCAATGTACTCAATTGAAAACTTTCCTTCTTGCCCATTCAATGGTTGCTTATACCGCAAGACCTTATCTCCAAAAGGTCTAAAATGGAAAATTACTTGCTTGATGTTTTTTATATTAATTCCCTGAAGGTAGCCCTGTTTGATTGCATCATACCCAGACATAGCAGCAGAGCAAAATTGATGTCGCTTAAACCAGATGCCAGGCGTGATAATTTGAGCAGGAGTTAACCATGTTGATTCTATTAAATCTAAATCTAATTCCTGCCCAACAACTATTTTTACCCAACCTGTTTGATTGTTAAAAACATCTTGATTGGTTGTAAGTTGGCTGGACACAAATTGATAGGATTGCACCGCACGCTGTGCAGCTAACCCCGCATGCATTGGCTTAGTATCAGTACCTGCCTCTATTCCAAAACCTGTAGCTTGTGTAGCAGCAAATGATAAAATGTCGATAGTTTGACCCAAGGAAAAACGTTTAAAGAAAGCAAGGCTAGCAGCTGCAGCAATCGTACCAAGGGTTGCAGTTGTGTGGTACCCAGATAACTTGTGTGTTGGGTTGACTTGAAATCCAATTTGTCCAGCAATTTCCACACCTACAATATAGGCCTCAAAAAATCTATCTGCACTTTCAGTCCCATCAGCAAGAGCTAACAAAGCTGAATAAATGACAACACTTGGATGGCCGCGAAAATTAGCTTGAACATCATCGAAATCATTGTAATGTGCAGCGAATCCATTAAATAATGCGGCATGATCACTACTAGCTGTACCAGCTTGACCTAAAAGCTTAGCCGGTCCAGCATTTTTGAGTGTGTCAAATAATCTTTTCACCGCTGGTTCATTTCTAGAAACATAGGCACTTGCTAAATAATCCACAAAGCATTTTTTGGCAACATTCAATTCGTCTATTTGGGACTTGGAATCTACAATTAACTGGGCTAACTTCCGAGTATTACTAACCAAATTTTTCTGCTCTGTCATTTGCTTCTTCCCAAATACTATCATCTGGCCCTAATGGAATAATTCGAGGCAGATCCTCTTGCGGTGTATGATCAACCTCATAAAAACGTTGACGCATTGATTCAAAATTAGTATTGTCGCCAAATGCAGGGATGGCATACAAATCCTTAGCGTAGTTCCACAAATTAGGATAATCAACTAAACGTTTTTTATTAACAAAATACTTTTGATAAAACACTAAGTCAAATCGTGACAGCGTGACATATAAATTAATATCTACTAATGTTATTTGGTCACCGAATAAGTAGCGTTGGTTGGCTAGGCGCTCCTCTAGCCAATCTAATCGATTAAATACTTTGTCATACCATTTTTTATAATCTGCTTGAGAACGTCCATGACCCGCCTCATTAACCGCATAATTGATGTCCATCAATATGATGTCACTCAACGCATCAATATCTGAACGCAAGTTCTTAGGATATAAGTCCGGTGCAGTTTCTGGTACATATTCTTGCCAGGCTAAGGCAAATTCTTTGATTAAATTATTATAATCATTGTTAACAACCTTACCGGTTTGAGTGTCAACGAGTGCTGGTACCGTCGTTCTTTTATCGTATGAAGGATCAGCTAACCGGTAAGCTTCCCCAAGTGAATGAATCCCTAATACTGGATCAACATCCCCATCATCTAACGTAAAGAACCAGTCTCCAACTACCCCAGCTGGTCTCAAAGGATCAACGATGCCATTAGAAATCACTTGATCTAAACCTAATAAATCAATACCAATGGCAATACGATTAGCCCAAGGGCAATGACGAGACCAAATCAAGCGATAACGGTTAGGTGTAACAGGAAGCGTACCGTCTGTAAACCGGGCTTTAAATTGGGGGCCTTGATAGGCTGAAAACTTTTCTCGTTCATTAAAATTGGACTTGTCTTTACCGTTGTCATATTCTTTTTGCTTTTGATGCGCTCGCGGATTAGCAACCTTTGATTGTGAAAAATCAATCGGACACGCCTGTAGTGTATCCGTTACCTCAATGTTTTCTAGTTCTTTTTGTAGTGTTTGATCACTCATACTGTTTCTCCTCAAATCTTTCTTTCGTCTATATTTTTTAAGTATTTTAAATCATCATCTTTATATATCACCTTAACTAGGCTGTTTTCAGCTCTATTATGACCACCCCCTTTATTTCAGACCACAAAAAAGCAACCCAGCTAAAAATAGCCAGATTGCGGGACGAAAATCGTGTTACCACTCGCATTCAATAATCTATCACTAAATTATTCTCTTTAAGTTCTGTTTTTTAACAAAACTCTGTGCTATATCGGGCACACCCGGAATGAATTTACATACTTGCTCACCCATTCTATGACTCCAAGACCATTTTCAACTTATTCGTAACACCAACTTTCACCAATTCGTCGGCTCTCTTTCAGTTACTCTTTAAATTTACTTATCTTTTCTTTGTCTTTAAAACTGCAGTTACTTCTTTAAAGTTAAAATTGATAATTACGACTTAGTCGTAGACGATATAGGCTTGCTATCCGATATCAATATTGTTTCAAAGCCCACATCAATAAAAGCTGGAAAAATAGTTAAATCAATCCATGGAAACTTCTTTAATACAGTCAAAACATCATACAATTTATTGGTCATTACTTATTCTCCATTCATTTTATTCATCAACAAAAAAAGTCCCATAATCTTTGCATTATCTACAAAGATTATGGGACGAAAAACTCGTGTTACCACCCAAATTCTATAAAGTATCACTACTTTATACTTGACAGGTACATCAAAAGAGAGATACCTTAACGCGATAACGGGCGCACCCGAGCGGTATTCACGAACATGCTTATACCACTAACGACTCCAAGACCATTTTCAATTCATTCGTAATACTAACTTTCACCAAATGTTAGCTCTCTTTGATTACCCCTAAAATTTACTTATCTTTTCTTTGTCTCATTTATTTGTAATAACCTTACACTATTTATAATTATTTTGCAACCATTTATTTTTATTCTCATTGTTTTTTAATTACAAGTATTTTATTTCACAATTTTGACAATATCCATAATTAATCGAACATATTCCCGAAATCAAATGAATTGACAAACGATCCCAATGGCTGTATTATTAACAGTTGTTAAATGATTCACATAAGGGAGAAACACTATGGTTACACTAAATAAACCAGTTGCATCACTAAAGGAGATCATTACTAAAAGTATTTTCTACGGATTTATTGCAGGGATGATTTCAGGAATGGTTAAAATCGGTTGGGAAAATATTTTGCCACCACGTACACTAGCTCGTAATGCCACTAATCCACCACAACATATGGCTGAACAGCTTGGCATTCCATCTAAACTAGTTTATTCATTCTTTTACTACTCTCAAGATCAAAAAGTATTTTGGTTCACATTGATTCTACACTTCTCATTTGCCATTGCGTTTGCAATACTATACGTATTTGTATCTCAATATTGGTCTAAAGTAGCTTTGTGGCAAGGTGCTGCTTATGGTATATTCCTTTGGATTCTTTGGCATATCATTATCATGCCTGCATTTGGAACAATTCCAGCTCCATGGAATCAACCTTTAGATGAACATATTTCTGAGTTCTTTGGGCATATTGTTTGGGCATGGTCGATCGCAGTGACGGTCTACTTCTTAATTGCTAAGGATAAGAATGGTCATTTAGAAAACGTATAATTCTACTTATTAAATAAAAAGAGACGCAACCTTTCGAGTTGCGTTTCTTTTTATTTGTAGCCTAATATTACCTTATTCACAAACTAATTAAAATTTAGGCTCACCAAGTGCATGTTGTGCCGCTAAGTTCAATAGACTCCATTGTCGGTCAAATCCTGGTTGGAAGAAAAAGTCGGCTTCAGCCAAATCTTCCAAACGAAGTCCGTGTTCGATCGCTAGCGCAATGACATTACCTTGAGCCGTTATATCATAAGTCGATAGCACCGCACCGCCTAAAATACGATGTGTCTGCGGATCATAGCCCAGCTCGACATAAACTTCAGTGTTCCCATTTTCTCGAGGAACGTAGTCGGGCCGTAAGGTATCTTGGTAGAAGGAGCTCTTCAAAGTAACACCTGATTTTTGGGCCGTTGTGGTATTTAATCCAGCCGTTGCAAAATGGTAATCGAACACACTTAACGCTGACGAGCCAACGACCCCTTTGAAAGGAACTGAGGGCTGATTTTCAAATAAATGTGCGATTATATAACGGACTTCACGCCGTACAACGGTTGCTAGTGCAATTGGTAATTTAGTTTGGGCAGGGATTGAATACGATAGAACCGCATCTCCCACAGCATAAACATCTGGTAAATTCGTCCGTAAATATTCATCCGTTTTAATCCAGCCTCGATCGTCTAAATCAATCACACCTTTCAACCAATTCGTATTTGGCTTAACCCCAGCGGCTTGAATAACTAAATCACTCGGGTACTTTCCCTCATCTGTTTTTACTGCCGTTACTTGACTAGTTCCTTCATAACTTTCGATGCGAACGCCAGTAACCACTTTTACACCTTTATCAGCTAACTCCTTTTCCAGAACAGCTGTTAATTCAGCATCTAAATAATTTCCCAAAGGGCGGTCAATCATATCAATTAAAGTAACATTTTTCCCGGCCTTAACACTAGCTTCCGCTGCCTCAACGCCAATGTAACCCGCACCAACAATTGTGATATTTTTAACATCGGGATTTTCTAACTTGGCCTTTATACTTGTTGCCCAATCTTTACCACGCATGAGGTAGACATTTTCTAAATCAGTCCCTGGAACAGGTAGACTATTTGGTGTCACGCCTGAACTTAATATCAGCTTATCATAGCTATATTTCTCAGTACTACCGGTAGTAACGTCTTTGACAGAAACTGTTCTATCATCAGCATCAATTGCCAGTACCTCGTGGTTACTGTAAATTTCTGCGCCCAGCTGTTCCATATCTTCAGGACGGAAATTACGAACATCATTAACATCAGTAACACTATTTTCCAAATATAATTCCATGCCGCAAGACATGAATGAAATAAAATCACCGGCTTCAAACAACTTGATGTCAAGGTTCTTGTATTTACGAGTTAGTTCTAGAATAGCTTGATGTCCCCCATGAGATGCACCAACTATAATAATCTTTGTTTTTGACATTCCTAATTCCTCCTTAATATTGTTATCCTTTTCCTACCTACCATGCTAGAACAATTCTAAACAGAAAGCAATCGTTTTGATTTTTTGACAAAAAAGAACAGCTATATCAAATAGCTGCTCTAAACTTGCTTGTTCTTAAATAAAGTCATCACTTTTATCTACAGGTAGCTGATAAAGATGTTAATTGAAAATCATAAATTTTGAAATAAGATAATTTACAATTACCGATAACACTTGTATCAAAATAATTGCTAGAAAACTATTTAGTTCCGTACTATTTGAAGCGAATTGGTTTACTATTGGTAATGAAAAAGGAAATAGCTTAAAGTTTACTTGATTAAGAAAGAAAATATGAATAAAAATATTGCTATATTTTTCGATCATAACGTAGGTTAAAAAGAAGTCAATTCCGGCCACAAATAACCGTCCCCAAAGGAATCTGACGAACTGAACGAACACGCTTTTTGTTTGTTTGGTTGTAAAAACAAACAGTTTATTAACAACAAATGCGAATATAATGGTCAGTGTCTGCGAGATTAGGACAGGCAGCATTGTGTCATCAAATATTTTCATGGAAATGAGTCGAACGATTAAATATACTATGGTCGTTGCCACACCCCAGAAAATATACTTCATTTTTTCAGAAAGTAAATATTTACGCAAAACGATTCGTCTCCATTCAAATCCAAAGAGTACTTTGATTACTATTGAACAATATCATTATCAATTGTATTATGCTTGAAAATCACTTCATGGCATAGTCATCAACTTGACGTAGCTTTTCCACGAATGGCCCTGTTTCAGTTTCAATTTGAAATAAAGGTCGTTGCTTCACTTCAGTAAATATTTTGCCAATATAAATACCAACAATCGATATTGCTACCAAGTTAATGCCTCCCAGTAACCAAATGGAAATCATCAAAGATGACCAACCTGCTTCTGTGTTTCCAATCATTTTTTCAAATATTGTGTAAACAATTTCAATACTCGCGATGCTGATGACAAGAATGCCTAAATTAAATAATAAACGAATCGGTTGAACACTGAAACTGGTAATGCCATCAATAGCAAAACTCAACATCTTTTTTAATGGATATTTTGATGTACCTGCCTGACGTTCACCACGTTCATAGAAAACTTTATCTGACTGAAAGCCAACTAGCGGTACCATAGCGCGTAGAAAAACATTTCGCTCAGGTAGTCGCAGTAATGCTAGCACGGCAACACGACTCATTAATCTAAAGTCGGCGTGATTTGGTACCATTTCAACACCTAAGAATGATGAAATTTTGTAAAAGGTTAGTGCCGTATTACGTTTGAACCATGTATCGGTTTTTCTACTGGATCTGACCCCATATACGATTTCATTGCCCGCTTTATATTTAAGCACCATTTTTTGAATAATATCTGGATTATCTTGCAAGTCAGCATCTAGTGTTATAACAATGTCCGCTAATTTAATACTCTCTGACATTCCTGCTAATAATGCTGATTGGTGGCCAAAATTACGAGATAACTTGACACCAATTAAATCAGAATTTAATTGTTCTTTTTCTTGAATAATTTCCCATGTATTGTCTACAGAGCCATCGTCCACAACCATAATAAAACTATCGTCGCTAATGAGATTTTTTTGAATCAAAGTCGCTTTAATCGTATTCAATTTCGACAAAGTTGTAGGCAAAACTTCCTGCTCATTATAGGCTGGTAAAATCAACCCAAGTCTTGGTGTTGTAAATCTTGTCAGCATATTTAAAGTATTCTCCTTTCTTATTCGTATATATTTGATAGATCATATAGCGTTGTACTTTGTGATTGTCCACCCATTTGTTGCGTTGGGGAACTTTGATTTGACGTACTAGAACTATATGTGACCTTAGTACCATTCTTTTTAACCCAAGTTAGTATTTTACTAATTTGACCACTTGAAGTTTTACTATTATTACCCATAACGAAGTATTTAAGTTGTCCCGACTTGACTAGCTTCTTAAACTCGGATAGAGACATCGTTGGATCAGTACCGTTATAACCACCTATAGCCATAACTGCTTTGCCTGATTTGATAATATATCCAGATGCTGAATTAGAATCTGTTGTAGCAAATAAGTATTTAGCATTGCCTTGATGCTTCTTAGTGTAGCTCAATAATTGATTATTGACTTCCCCGCCCATATCACTGCTTCCGGTTTGACTTAGCAAGGAAGGACTAGCGGCTGGTATTGCTGCAGAATTGTGCGACAATGTTGGTGTTAACGACCACCAGCCTGCCATTAGTAAGATACTAATTGCCGACAAGACAATTTTTATTTTGTTATTGATTTGTCTAGGCAATAACCACCAGATAGATAAGCCAATTGCTACAATAATCAAGATAATGCTGATAATTTGATAATATGACCATACATAGTACGCTTGCAGTAGAAGCGTTGTTAATACGGCAACACTGACTACTATTCGTGCGATCATTGATTCTTTATTGCTTTGAGCAGACATTTTCACAACCGCCGCTACGCCAATTGCTGTCAGTGCAGCAATCGCAGGGGCTAGCATAATTGTGTAATACGGGTGAAAGAAGCTAGCAACTGAGAAAAATCCATAGACTGGAACGAACCAGCCCGCCCAGAGCAGAACCTCGGATTGTTCCTCAGAAACATGGTACCATTTAGCACCACGTTTTCTAAATCCAAACCAACCAGCAATAAGTCCAAGAATTGCAAGTGGCAGATACCAACCAATTTGTGAACCCAAATCTGATTGGAAAAGCCTAAATGGTCCAGCTGATCCAATAGCAAATGCACTGTTACCGCCACCCTGGCCACCTTGTGCTTGTCTGGTCATTTTTCCTGACTGACCAGGTGCTTTGCCTTTAGCCTGTTTTGCGTTTTTATTTGTAGATTGGTTTGGTGGCGTGCCAGTTGGCGCTTTACCACCGTTTTGTTGTCCGGTCGGTGCCTGTCCGGTCATTTTACCAGTTGGCGCTGACCCGCTCGGCTTTTTACCACTCGGAGCACCGTTATTTTTTTGAGTTCCTGTTGATTTTTTGGTACTTCCCATGCCAGGGAAAGCACCGCCGGTTCCTGTTGATTGTCCTAACAATCTTTCGGTACCGTTATATCCAAATGCTAGCTCCATTAATGAATTCGTTTGTGAGCTACCAATATATGGTCGACTAGATTGGTCAACAGAATCAACTGCCAACGGGTAGGCTACTGTAAAAATCGATAAGGAAGCCATACCAACAACTAACCAAGCAATTTTCTTTTTCCACGGTAGTTTGATTGCTACCCAATAATAAACAAGCATTGCTGGTAAAATCATGAAGGCTTGTAACATTTTGATGTTAAAGCCCACACCAATCAAACCAAAACTGACAATGACTAGCCAAATATTTTTCTTAGCGACTGCTTTTTGTAAAATATATACAGCTAAAAGCAAGAAAAATACCAGTATAGCATCCATATTATTTGTGCGACTATTAGCAACCACCGTTGGCGTTAATGTCAAAATCAAGGACCCAATTCGTCCGGCCCATAAACCAAACTTTGGTGCTAATAATTTATACATTAAGTAAACAGATCCTATACCCGACAAAACACTTGGTAAAACAACCGACCAGCCATGTACACCAAATATTTTAGCTGATATGGCCATTAGCCATAATGCAACTGGCGGTTTGTCAACAGTAATAAATCCTGCTGGATCAAAAGCACCGTACCAAAAATTCGACCAACTTTTTGTCATCGAGGTAATAGCCGCCGTATAGTAGCTATTAGCACTACCAGCATCCCATATACCCCAACCATACAGAAAGGCACTTAGTATTAAAATACCGACTAAATACCAATCTGTTTTTTGCATTCTTTTTAATTGCAAAACTGCTACCTCCTTATTCAGATAAATTTATTGTAAGAGTGGATTAATATATGTAAGTTAAACAAAAATTAATTCAACATTAAATCAATGCATTTTTACATTGACTTAATGCATAAAAATAGAAAGCATAACATGCAAATATGCACCTTATGCTTTCTATTTTCCCTCAGTATTTTCTATCCAAACACAACCCCATTTATTAAATGTGATTAACTCGTCATCCGTCGAATATGCAGGTAAGTAAATACACCTATAGGGACAGCAGTCATAACGATCGTTGCTACAAAACGCAATACACTATATCCAAGACTGCTACTATCAATCAAATGCTGTATTATCGTAAATAAATAATACCCAGGAAACAGCTTTTGAACAGCACTGATAATCGTGACGAATCTTCCTGTGGTCCACGTATCAAAAGGTATAATCAATAATGCCCAAACCATCATAATTGGAAAGGATAACGCATCCAACACTTTGTTATCGGCTACGATGCCCATCGCAAATCCTATTAAACAAAAGTATACTCCCAAGATCTGACACAACAAGGCCTCAAAAATAAAATTAATGTCTACTTGTATTGTCTGCATAACAACACCACAAATGGTTACAGTTAACGCAATGAGGACATTTAAAATCAACTGAATCATCATTTGATCCAACACCCAATTTTTTATACCATAACGCGAGGTTTTAGCCTGTAAAAAGTAAAAATTTTGACTACGATTAATGGTTTTTCCAAACGTAACAACCGAGTTGCCCATAATACCCATTACGCAAGAAGCAACAAACCAAATACTCGAATAACGATGAGTAAAGAACCCGGCAGACTTTGCTATATTAACCATGAATATGTACCACATTACTGGTGAAATAAGTGTAAATAAAATGAAGCGTCTATTTCGAAACGTTTCCTTTAATTCTATATATGTAATCATCCTGTATCACCCCTCGTTATTATTATACTTACGGTACCATTCTTCAATTGTCTGATTATTAGAATGTATTTCCGTCACTTTTTCATCTTGTACAATCACGCCGTCTTTTAATAACAAAACACGATTAAAATACCGATCAATTTGATTAAAATCATGTGTAATAGTCAAAACACTACCAGCAACATGATCCATATAATTCCAAAAGAAATCAATAGATTCTAAATCCATGCCAACTGTCGGTTCATCTAGAATCAAAAGCTTTGAAGAACTCATTACACTTAACAATAATGCAAGTCTTCTTTTTTGACCGCCAGATAGATCACTAATTCTGACATTAGCTTGTTCTTCCAAATGAAACTTTTGTAATAACCCACTAACAAATTGCGTTGAATAAATGCGATGAATGCCGGCAGAAAGAGCGATATGTTCTGCCAATCGAAGCGTTTCTATTAAAGTATTTTCTTGGGGCATAACATTTAAATCCTCTTTGGGATCAAATAATCTTTCGATGTGACCTGCATCTGGTCGTAGCATGCCCGCAATAATATTTACAATAGTAGACTTACCCGAACCATTGCTCCCTAATAATGCAATGCGATCCTTACCATAAATTTCTAAATTCACATCATTTAATACTGGTTTTTTAAAGCCTTTACGAACGGCCGTCAACTTCAATAATAATTCTTCTGGGCTCTGTTGTCCGGCCAATAAATAATTTAAATCAACTCCAAAGATGTCCGCTAACGCAATAAGTTTATCAATGTCTGGTTCAGCATCCCCACGCTCCCATTTTGAAACGGATTGACGCGAAACATATAACTTTTGAGCAATAATCTCCTGCGATAAACTTTTCTTTTGCCGTAACATATTGAGCTGATAACTGAATATATTTTCCATATTTTAATTCCCTTCACTTTGTTGTGCACAGGTTTTATTATACGTAAAAGATTTCACTTGACCATCAAAAGCGCAATATCTCTGTATCCCTTTAGCTGCGCTGGTCGCAACTAGTAGTTGCATACTAAAAAGACTATTGCCTCACCAATAGTCTTTCCACGTTTCTCTCAAAAATTTAATTTATGACAAACTCAAAACATGTTTTGCAGCTTGCTGGCCCGCCTGTCGACCAAAAACAATTGTTTCGGCAATTGAATTACCACCAATGCGATTATCTCCATGTAATCCACCAGCCACCTCACCAGCAGCAAATAATCCTGGTACTGCCTCACCTATCTCATTTAAAACTTCAGTTAAACGATTAATCTTTATTCCGCCCATTGTGTAATGAACGGCCGGTTTAATGTGAATTGCATAATAAGGCGACTTCTCAATACCACGATCCATGCCTGTCTGGCGATCAAATGCTATATCCTCAAAGGCCCTTTGATACATGTTCCAACTACTTACTGTTTTTTCCAAGTTATTATGGTTTACACCTATTTTTTCCGCTAGCTCATATATTGTATTTCCTGAAACAGCTAACCCCATGGCAACATAAAAGTCGGCTGCTTTAAATGCCTCGCAAATGCCCTGATCAAATACCAGTGTCGCTCCATCCTGATGCAGGTCATTAATGGCCTTAGTCACCTGATCACGCGTAGCCATTTCATTAGTAAAGCGTTTGCCTAAATGATTGATCAAAATAGCACCAGCACCGCGCAATCCCTCGCCTATTAAATAAATATGATCCGTTTCCTGCTGGGCAGTTGGGTGAACTTGTACTTTGTTCATATCTACCAGTGCACCACCGGCAGTTGTTGCAAGCTTAATACCGTCACCGGTCGCACCGGGATGATTTGTCGTGCCTAACCTTAATAAATCAGGAGCATATACTGACATCATGGCACGATTCTGTGCGAACCCACCACTAGCAATCAGAACTGTTTTGGCATTAATAATCTTTTTTCCTGCTTGCGGGTGCTCAATCTCAACCCCCGAGATATGACCATCATTCTTAACTAAAGATAAGACTTTTGTCTGATTAAAGACGGGGATGCGCTTCTCCGCTAACTGCTGTTGCAGCCCTTTTACAAGATAACCGCCAATTGCAGTGGCACCGGTTGGTTGATGAGCGCGTTTTTTTGACATACCACCTGTCGATACAATCTCATTTAATTCAATATTATGATAAGACAACCATTCAATTGCAGATTCAGTATGTCTCACAAAATATGACAATAATTCCTTATTATTACTACCTTTTCCACCCTTAAGCGTCTCTTCATAAAATGATTCCTGCGAGTCAATTATCTGATACTTTAATTGTGTCATCGTTTCAACAGCATTCATACCAGTAGACGCGCGCATTGAATTACCCCCTAGGCTATTTAACTTTTCAAATATAACCACATCCAGCCCTAATTCTTGCGACTGAATGGCAGCAGTCATGCCCGTCGCGCCCGACCCAATAACTACAAAATCATATGAACTTTTCAAATTATCAATATTGGTACATGAAAAATTAAATTTGACCATATTTGCTCCCCTCATTTTATGGCAATCACCATGCTTAATAAAATATATCTTTATCTTACTATACTTCAGTCGTTTTAGAGTTAATTCAGAAACCACCGTCAGAAAAAATAGTGTTCGTTAATCACAACTGTTATGAGCAAAAAAGCTACTATCCTATAAATAATAAGATAATAGCTTTTTACCGTTAAGTCGAAGTTTAACTAAAATTATTTCTTACAAATAATCGTTTAAACTGTTCAGCTAGTACTCGATATATCACAAAGACAACAACTAATGTCGTAATGCAATTAATTATAGTAGGAAAAAGAGATGAAATAGTAGCCATTATTGCCGGTTGCAGTGTCATCCCCTTAAATAAGCTCATCACAAAATTATGCCCCGTTGTCATTACTAATTTAGCAAAAACAGCTGAAAGAATAACAAGAATTAATTTTAAATTGGTTCCATGTTGTTTATAGTTTACTAATGAAAACACATAGGCCGCAACACCACCAACAATGAAGCACTCAACAAAATAATAAGGCGCTTCCATGGCATAACCATGCATCACATCGAATAATGCTAATCCAAAGCCACCAGCCAATGCACCCCGTTTATAGCCTAATAAGAGTACTGAAAGGAGCACTGCTGAGTTGCCCAAATGTACAAATGGTTTTCCTATCAGTGCCGGCATTGGAACCTGTATACTGGTCGCTACAAATGTAATACTAGTAAATAAAGCAACTAACACAATGTCTATGACTATCCTATTTTGTTGTCTCATGACCATTTTCTCCTTGCCAAACATGGCCTACAAATTGATTGACTCTAACTGCATTTTCTATCGACTGAAATGTAAAATTTTTGGCATCAAGAACCGCCTCGTGTATCGGCATCCCCTTCACAATGTTCGCCAATATAGCTGCAGAAAAAGTACAGCCTGCACCATGATTGTAATCAGTTGCTATCAATTCTCGTTGGAATATTTCAAAAGTAGTGCCATCATACAGCATATCTGTAGCTAGATTATTATCAAACCTACTACCTGATTTAATGACAACATATTTGATGCCGTAGCTAGATAGATTTTCAGCGGCTACTTTCATTTCGGACACGTTGTTAATAGACTTCACTCCCGTTAACATCGCTGCTTCCAAAATATTGGGCGTAATAATGTCCGCTTTGGCTAATAACTTTTCTTTATAAGTCTCTAGATCAACCGTACGATCATTATCGATTGACAATTTTGTAGCCATGACGGGATCCACTAACAATGCACTAGGCTTCACGCTTTCTAGATAGCCAACCAGTGTATTGAAATTATCAACATCTGAAACCATACCAACTTTAATGCCAGCTAGATCAACCGCCTCCGCTGTTTGTAATTGAGACGCAAACAGATGATTTGGCACTGTATATTGTGTCACTGCCCATGTTTGTGGTGCCATAGTCACAATATTTTCAATAGCAACCAAATTAAATATGTTGTATTTTTCGAAAGTTCTAATGTCCGCCTCTATACCACCGCCACCACTTGTATCTGACCCACCGATAGATAATATTTTATTCATAATTCTCCCATTTAAATTTTGTCAAGTTGTAATTATAAATGCTATTATACTAGTTTACTGGGTGATATCAAATTTATTTTATTGTTTAAAAATACCTCAGACAAGTAATTAACCTTGTCCGAGGTATTTATGTAAGCTAAAAACTTAGTTGCCCCTCATTTCAAAATGTGTCCTTTGGTAGCTAACCTATTGCTAAAAAACGAAACCCAATCACCACCTGTAGTGCTAACTAATTTATCTTGACCTAACTTTTCAAATTGTTCTAAAAAAACCATTTTTTCCTCCTCAAATTATACTTTATATTTACTTATTATTTTCCCTAATATCGCATTCTATCACAATAAAATGTTCACAAACGGTTGTTATAATGTGGTAAATGGTTACTACTTAAACACTTGTGGTAAACGTTTATCTCTTACTGTAAAATATAACTATAATCAAGGGGGATGATTATGTACATTTTATCAGTTACTCACATTCTACTAGGGTTTTGTAGTTTATCAAGTATTGAATTTATCATGTTTTGCACTATAAGTAGAACTAAAATACGCTTTAAAATTTACTTGCTGTTTATCTTAGCCGAACTGTTGACAACGTCATTGTTAGGTATCCCAGCTCGGATAATACATATCTTTATTCTGATATTACTTAACGTCTTACTGAACAAAGAAAAACAAAATCTTAATCTTATCGCTTTTTACGCACTATATACCGTTGTATCCGTGTCAGCCTTCGGTGCCATAATTCAGTCACTGGGCAAGTGGTTTGGACTAACATACCTCTTGGAAAATAATATCATAGCTATTTACGATACAATGATAACACCAATACTCATAGGCATTATACAGTTTGGTGTAATCAAACTGATTGCACCGAATCTAGAAAGTATACGAAAAAACCAACATTTACAGAAAAGCAATCGTTTGAAATTTATCAACTCACTATTGTCTATTAGCCTAATACTTTATTTATTGACGTACCAATTTAACAATACTTCATATAAAAATGCTGTTAATATGTTCTTTGTTATTAGTTTAATATCATTATTGGTTTATCTTAAGAATACTACCCAAAATTATTTCAACTTTCAATTAGCGCAGCAAAAGCAACAGCAATTAGATCATTTAACAACCTATACAACACAAATCGAAGATCTCTATAAAAGTATCAATGGTTTTCGTCATGATTATGCCAACCTAATTGTCAGTTTAGAAACAAGTATACAAGCCGGTGATATCAATCAGATTCGCTCTATATATGAAGATGTATTAAAAAACTCCCCGAATGTATTAAATCATGGGAATCACACCTTAGGATCATTAACAAAAATCGACATCCCCGCGATCAAAAGTATTCTATCAAATAAAATTATTTTAGCACTAGAAAAAGGTATTCATATAGAATTCGAAATTGAACAAAAATGGTCCACTTGTCACGTTGATGTTTTTGATTATATTCGTATGCTGGGTATTTTATTGGACAACGCTATTGAAGCCAGCGAAGCATGCTCAATGGCGTTTATTAATATTGCGTTTATTACAGATAATATTAAGCAGGAGCACCGTCTCATTATTGAAAATTCCACTAACCAAGAATTTATTAATATCGGCCATATTTTTCAAGATGGCGTAACTAGTAAAGGAGCTAATCGTGGCATTGGATTGAGCAATATGCAACATATCTTAAGTAATTATGAACAAGCACACATAGAAACCGAATACAGCAATTATCGATTCCGACAGACATTGATTACACAAGGATAAATTTTATGCACATCAACATTTTAGAAGATGATATCATACAGCAACAAAAATTGCGACGCTACTTAAACGAATTAGTCCAGGAAAACAATTGGTCATGCCAACAGATTAACACTTACTCAAAGCCAGAACAATTATCACAGCACTTACTTAGTAATGGAACGCATCACATATACTTTCTCGATATTGAAATCAAAGGATCGGATAAAAAAGGGTTTCAGGTCGCTAAAGAAATTAGAAAACATGATCCATATGCTGCTATTATTTTTGTCACGACTCATTCTGAATTCTTGCCACTTACTTTCCAATATCATATTTCTGCACTGGACTTTATAGATAAAACGCAATCATCAAGTGATTTTAAGCAGCAATTAAAAGAATGCTTAACTCATCTTGTAGAAAAAAAGCATCAAGATAAGCCTCTAGACTTATTTCACTACAATACCTCACAATGCCATTTTCAGATACCCTTCAATGATATTCTATTCTTTGAAACAATATCTGGTACACGACAAATCGCTTTAGTGAGTAAAAATAAACGTATCCAGTTCACAGGTCGATTACAAGATATCGAAGCGATGGATGATCGATTATTCCGTAGCCATCGTTCCTATCTTGTAAATATTAATAAAATTGAACAAATTGATAAAGTCAATAATGAAATTATCCTTCATAATCAACTGACTTGTCTAATTTCCCGAAGAAAAATAAAAGCATTAAGAAACCTCCTGTGACTAAAAAGTCGGGTTCACTGTTACCATCTCAGTGAACCCGACTTTTTTATTTTTTTGTGTATGATCTGCAATAGCTAGAATTAATAGTTTCCCAACAGTACATCACTAACAATAATGCAGTAACCTGAGAACTTTTGATATGTTTTCCCCTATAGTAACCATATACTTTCTTGCCATCTGTCTAATTTGAATAAGTAATGTGATTGTTTTTTTACAATTGAATTATATAAAATAGTATTTTATGTAATAAAAGACAACTATATAATACTATTTACCGAAGAAGAGAAAATTTACTGTCTTTTTTTAATGGCCATACAATCAAATTAACAAAAGTTATTATTAGCAAAAAATGAGATGCTTGCTCTAAGTCTCTTGCAGAAATAATATTTAAGATACCTACATCTGTAAAAAAACGTAGTGCTGCAATGACAAAGTATAATATAAATGCTCCTAATGCTATTGCAGCGTTCGTATCATCTGTCATGATTATTATTTAGCCAAATCCTTCCCAAATTGATATCCTTTATCATATCCCCACACAAAGGCGCCACCAACTGCTCCAGCGATCCATAAACCAGCCACAATCAGAGGAGCTATTCCTTCTGACTCTAGTAATTCTTCAGAATTCAACTTTTTAAAATTACTTAATAAAATAGGCACTCAGGTAAATTTAAATCATCTTAAATTGCACTTTATCTGGCTAATTCCCACAATAAGAAAGTACCTTGTCCCTATAACTATAATATTCTAAAAGAGAATATATGTTTTAAAACGTGCAACAGTGCTTTTTGCAAAAGCTCTTAAAATCTTGTTAATAACGAATTAACATAAAAAAATACTCCCATACTATTTTCGCACTGAATAAAACTAGTTCGTTTTTTGTATAAGAGTAGTTCGTTAGGCTAATTTAAAATTTTTTAAATCAGCCTAACCATCTAGATAAACCATATCCTGCAGCAAAACCTCCACCGCCAGCCAAAACAATTCCACCGGCTATCAAAAGTGGCGCAATACCACCATCCACTTCTGACAATTGTTGTGCATCCAAAATATCATAACCGTGTAAACTATTTTGCAATTTTTTATTTAATTCAGTCATATTAAAACCCTTTCGATCATTAAACTATAGAATTAACGTGTTGAAGACCTACTGCAATTCCACAAAAAAATCCAATACATCCCACAACCAAAAACAATATCCAATATCTATACTCATATAATTCTTTAAGCATTGTCACAACCACCCTTCAAACATTTGTTCTAGTTATTTCTATTGACTCTATTCAATCCAACTGCGATTCCCCCACTGAACCCTGCAGCACCCGCACCAGCCCACAATGCCCAAACGGCAACCGGAATAAATCCACCATCGACACTAGCCAATTGATATTCATCAAGTTGACTAAAATTAGAAAAATTAATTAGGTCATTTTTATGCATAATTTTATCCTTTTCTATTTTTTGATTCTATTTCTAATAGCAATTCCAGCCAGTGCACCAATAATTACCAACGGATAACACCCACCATTAATATTTTTAAGCTCTTCACTATCTAACTTATTAAATCCAACAATATTATTTTTCAAACTCATACCAATCTTCTCCCTCCTACTTATAAACACGGTAGATTGCAAGAATTAATAGAACACGAAGAATTGCTAAAGGACCTTTCGTGGTGATTGAGAACGACCTCAATATTTGGTGTTAACGTACAATTGTTCGGTTTAATTTTACAATCTACCATAAATTTAAAATTTGTTACAAACTATTTCCTTCAACGACAATATGCCACCACTTATTCCTGTCCATACAACAATTTTCCATAATGATTTTTTTCTCAAATATCCGGACAAACTGTTTTCGAATGCACCTAATAATTTATTGGGTATTAAAAATAACACAAACTGGAGAAGCATCAACAAAACAAACATATTATTCATAGCATGATATGATAAAGCTCCAAAACGATGTTGATCACTTAACCCTATTAATATTACCAATAAACATAAAGCGATAAATATTAGACACTGTAAAAGCAACAGTAGATATTTCATCGACGTAAGCCAGCTTGAGCTCTGTCTTTTCCTGCCGCATATCCAGCCTGGTATATTCCAAGTGCTAATGTTGGCACACCCAAAACTACAGCTACTGGGACTACTCCCCCATTTACATTTACCAATTCCTTGTTGCTTAATTCTTTAAATAATGCCATACGTAATTACCCTCCTTAATAAATATAATCCTATTTTTTATTATTTCGATATCCTTGGTCCATACCGAATTGATATATTGAATAGGCACCAACACCCACTGCCCCTCCAAGTACAAAGGAAATAGCAAAACCTTGTGGTGACCAACCACCATTAATGCTTTCTAATTCCATGTCATTTAATTCCTTAACCGCTGTACTGTTGATCATACTTCCCCCTATTATTTTGGTATTTAACCGCTGCGCAACGATAGAATTAAATATACACTAACTTGCTGTGTTTTTATAGATAAATGGAACGAACGGTCATGTTGAAATGTTGAATGGTTAAAAGTCCACCATTCAACACAAAATAACAACCAATTATGATCAATTAATAACAAAATGCCATTCTCACTATAAAATAAACTTTTAAAGCTATTTTATAGGAGCGCATAAGCATGAGAAAGTTTCATTATATATCACAACTTGAAGAAAAAGATTGTGGCGTAGCAGCACTAGCTATGATTTTAAAGCGACACGGCTCAGATGTTTCATTAGCTAACATTCGTGAACGCTGTCAAACATCCCTATCGGGTACAACGGCGCTAGGCTTAGTGAAGGCCGCTGAATCATTCAATATGGATGTCCGTCCTATTCAAGCTGACCTTACCTTATTCAACATGAAAGATTTGCCTCTGCCGTTCATCGCTCATGTTGAGAAAAAAGGTCAATATTTGCATTATTATGTAGTGTACGGATTCACTAAAAACAAAGTTATCATTGCAGATCCAGATCCAACAGTTGCTAAAACCGCAATGACGTTACAAGAATTCTCTAAAGAGTGGACTGGTGTAGCATTGTTCATGTCGCCTTCACCCAGATATAAACCTTTTAAAGAAAATAAAAACAGTATCCTATCCTTTCTGCCAATTATTAGTCGACAAAAAGGATTAATTGCTAATATTGTCGTCGCTTCTTTGCTAGTCACTTTAATTAGTATCGCTGGCTCTTATTATATGCAACTAGTGATTGATACTTATATTCCTAGTGCTATGTCTAACACATTAACCGTTGTTTCATTAGGACTCATTGCCACCTATGTGTTACAACAGCTACTTAGTTTTGCTCGCACCTATCTGTTAACTATTATGGGACAACGATTATCGATTGAAGTCATACTATCATACATACGGCACTTGTTCGAATTACCTGTTAATTTCTTTGCCACACGTCGAACAGGTGAAATTGTCACGCGTTTTAATGACGCCAACACCATTATTGATGCCATGGCAAATACAATTCTCTCACTTTTTTTAGATTTAGGTATCACGATAATTGTTGGCAGCGTCTTAGCAATTCAAAATACAAAACTTTTTCTGCTATCTCTAATCTCTTTTCCTATCTACTTCTTGATTGTCTATTGTTTCATGAAGCCATTTGAACGATTGAATCAAGAACAGATGGCAAGTAATGCAACGCTGAGCTCATCTATTATTGAAGACATCAATGGTATTGAAACCATAAAATCTTTGACAAGCGAGAAGACGAGCTACCAAAAAATTGATCGTGAATTTGTCGATTATTTAAAAAAATCCTTTGCCCATCAAAAAAGCGAAGCCATTCAAAATAGTATTAAACAAACAACTCAACTCATTATCAATGTGCTCGTTTTATGGTTGGGTGCCAAGCTAGTGATTAGTAATCAAATTAGTGTCGGTCAGTTAGTTACCTATAATGCATTACTAGGCTACTTTACTGAACCTTTCCAAAATATTATTAACTTGCAGGCGAAATTACAAACGGCAACGGTTGCTAACCGACGATTAAACGAAGTCTATCTTGTAAAATCAGAGTTTAAAAAATCAGAATCACAAGAGCTTCATCATAACAACCCTCATAACATTATAGTTGACGACGTCAGCTATCAATATGGTTATCAAAAGAACATATTACACCACTTTTCAATTAAGATCCCCTTTGGTGAAAAAATTGCTCTGGTCGGTGTTAGCGGTTCCGGTAAGTCAACATTAGCCAAACTACTTGTTCATTTTATATCTCCTAGTGCTGGCAACATTTTTATTGGTGAACAAAACATTAAACACGTTCAACGACAAAATTTAAGGCAACATATTCTTTATCTACCACAAAACCCATACATATTTACTGGAAGCATATTAGATAATTTAACACTAGGTGCTCGTGAAAACACAACACAAGAAGACATCCTACATGCTGTTGAGCTTGCTGACATTAAAGATGACATCGAAAATATGCCACAAAGTTATCAAACCGAAATTTCAGAGGAAGGCGGCATGTCTGGAGGCCAAAAGCAGCGTATCGCTTTAGCTAGAGCCCTCCTTAGTAATTCTCAAATACTTATTTTGGATGAATCAACCAGTAATCTTGATGTCGCAACTGAAAAAAAGATTATTGATAATTTATTATCGCTTAAAAATAAAACAATCATTTTTATTGCACATCGCCTGACTATTGCTGAAAAAGTCCAACGCGTTATTCTGCTTGAAAAAGGGATCATCAGTGAAGATGGTAGCCATGCTGAACTTATACATAAAAAATCAAAATACTATCATCTTGTAAAGCATTAATAATGGGAGGTACAACTATGTTCAACGAGAGGCTTTTAGAAAGCTCAGAATTTTATACTAAAAGATATCAAAATTTCACAACACTCATCATTTTTCCAACACTTATTCTTTTGGTCTTGCTTATTTTGCTTGCTTGCCTTACTCATAAAGAAACTGTTATTAAAAGCACTGGAGAGATAGCACCAATCAAAATACTTAGAACGATACAATCAACAAGTAATAATCCCATCATTAAAAATGAATTACTTACAAAAAAGGAAATCACTGCTGGAGATATTCTGATTCAGTATCAAAATACTGAATCAGATACCAATTTACAATTACAAAAATCATCGCTTAAAAATCTGCAAGAACATGTACAAGCACTAATAATCTATAAAGACAGCATAAAACAGAATCAAAATTTATTTACTGATGACGATAACTTTGGTTGTTCCACTTCATACCAAAGTTATCTTTCTCAACGTCGCAGTCTGTCTACAGACCATCAACAACAAGTCAATGACCAAGATCGCGTCAAACAGCAAAAAATAATTATATCAGAAGCTATAAATAAGAAAAATTCAGAGCTTAGCCAGTATCAAGACCTGATTAATGCCATAATAAAAAACACAAGCTTATCACCTAAAAATGCCTACTACAGCACCTTCTTAGACTACCAACATCAAACAAAAGAGTTGCCCATTTCACAGGTAGATAAACTAAAAAAAGAAACTGTAACTAGTATTCAACAACAAATCGATTCAATAAATGACGCGTTAACTAGCTATAAGACACAATATGCCGGTTTTTCTTCCACAAATTTAGCAGAAGATGCGGTCACAAACAAGCTCAACGAACTAAAATCACAACAACTAGCCTCTATTACGAAAGAATTAGAAACGCTTAATCAAGAAATTGAACAGACCAAAATACAACACGCTGCAACAGAAACAAGTGGCAAAAATACTATCATCGCTACTGAATCCGGCACGGTCAATTTATTAATCAACAAAACAAAATTAACTAGCATTCCTCAAGGAACTAATATTGCACAAATATATCCAAATCTCAAAAAAACTCCTGACTTAAAAGTTAGTTTTTATATCTCTGCAAATGAAATTTCAGAGATAGTGGAGAATCAATCAATACGTTATCATTTAACAGAAAAAAATAGCAAACACATGGTGATACCAGGCAATATTACAAGTATTCCTGCTAATCCTATTACAACAAAAGACGGTAATTTTTATCAGGTCAGTGCAATATTAAACTTACGTCCAAAAGACTATCAAAATATTCATTATGGACAAACTGGAACAGTTAGTATCATCACGGGGAAAAGCACTTGGATTTCGCACATTAAAAACACGTTGATTCATCAATAGCGTGCACAACCTAAAAAAACGTATCACCCTTGAGTAAAAAAGGTGGTACGTTTTTTTTGATTCCCATACGCATGGTTGAAGGAATAGGACACGAGCACAAGCGTGACATGATGAGCCCCAATATCAATTGTTCTTCATCATCACAGACCACCACAATTGAAAAATACAGCCCCCTTGCTGTGTTTTTCAATTGTGGACCTATACTACTCCAAAAATTTTTTATAGTGCAACAAATTTTCCGAAGCTGATCAATGTAAAATTGTGATCTAACATACTAGCTTTTTCGAAAATTGTCCATCTCCATTAATTTTGAAGATAGAACTACACATGCAAAGGTAATGAACTTGAATAAATAACGATTCCATTTCATATCCTTCTCCCCATTAACTCACTTCAATAACAAGAACACTTTATGATTCAAATTAAGTGTCCCAAGTATGTAGACTGAATCACCATAAAAAACAGTTCTATGGCGCATGCACATTATCACCTGAAATGACTTTTTTCAAAATCACTTCATACAATTCCCCAATTATAAACAATAATTAGCACGATTAAGATCAATCTAAATTTCAAAACATAAACAAACGCATCAGATAGTTTTGATGATTATCCCTTCTGATGTAATTTGATGTTTTTCACCCTCCCTTTTAAATTTGTTGTATTTTAATCTATATAACAATAACTATATACACTTGATTTAGTTTTTCTACTTCAATAACATAAACGGTTGTAAAAATGCACTAAACGGTTAAAAATATGCGCCCGATCAAAAAAGCATCATAACATACGATGCCTTTTCACATATTGAACAGCTATTTACTTTTTTGTGACTTTTTAGCCTTGATTTCTTTTAATAATTTCAAAGCACGGTCTCTTGTCTTCGCGTTCGGACTCTTTAATCGTCGGTATGCACTGCTTAAATCATTTTTTTCTGCCATTATTATTTTTTCCTTTTCAATAAATAGTAACAATTACTTTTAATTATAGTAATTATTACTATTTAAGTCAATAGAATAATAACATCCAATTCATTAATCCACAATATGATAGTTCCTAATACGTAGTTATCTTACTCAAGTATGGTGCCAAAATTTCTTCTGCTGTTTTTAAATTATACTTCTTATTATCAAGCTGTACTATTTTACCATTTTCATCAAAAAATATGCCTGACATTTTCTCTAAAGTAGCATTAAGCGCCAAATATGCTCCTACCGGTACTTCTGTGTTATCTATTTTTTTGGTATATCTCATCAAATTGCTATTCACTTGTCCGGGGTAAAAGCTATTGACTGTGGTATTGCAATCTCGCAACATTTGATTTAATAAGATCATTAGGAGCGTTTTGTGCGTGATTACCCACGCTGCTCTAGAAAATGCGCTACTTTGTATTTCACAAATCGGTACAAAATTTACTGCTTGTGGGTGTCCTGTGATAATCAACACCCTACTGTTTGCTAATAAGCCACGTAATCTAGTCGTTAAATAATAATGTGGTAATAAATTCACATAGATATTTTCACTCGCATTGCGTGGGAGAACACCTGCACTATGAATTAGCACGTCAATATGTGAAAATGACCTTTTAATTTCATCAATCACACCCTCACGTTCAGCTTCGTCGGATAGGTCTCCGATAGCTACTTTAACATTATTTCCTAGCTTCTTCTGAGCTATATGGGCTTTATATTCATGACGACCAACAATAATTATATTGTGTCCTTCTTTTGCTATTTCTTTGGCAATGGCAAATCCCACGCCAGAAGTACCACCCGTTATAACGATATTTTTCATCAACATTCTCCTTAGAGTGATCTTTTCTGTAGGATGCCGGAGCCTAAACACAACCTCCTAATGAACAAAAACATGATACGCGGTGTTAATAATTTTGGGACGATATCCTTGATACTGGGCTAATTCCTTAGCAATTCGTAAGTGAATACGTTGAGTTAAGAAAGGTTCTGCCAATAATGCCAAATAAGTATCGAAAGACCAAATGCCATCTAGGTTATCAAAATAATTCTCAACTTCACTTGGCAAACCACGATTAGAATTGAGCAACGTCTGCAAAATTAATTTTAAAATTTCTTCTTGTCTTATTAAAAAATCACGGCTACATATTTCATCTAAAATTTGTTTTAACACGATGTGGTCATTTTGAAATTGATAAGCTTTTTCGCACAATTCATTCATTAAAAATTCGTCAAATAGTCTCGCATGACATAAGTCATCTAAGGTTAAGGACATAGCACTAAATATCTTAATCACGCTGCTTAACTGAATGTCTGTCTGCCCTCTTTCAAATTTAGAAATCATACTACGCGACAACCCTGTCGCTCGGACTAAATCATTGACAGAAACGCCACGTGCTTCACGCATGCCACGAATTAACCGACCTAAATTATTGACTTCTGAAAAAGTATTGACTAAATCATTCATATAACTCCCTTTTAGTTAATATGTTTACGTTGACAATAAACATAATATTTTTATCTTTATTATATCCATAAATATTGCTTATTCTTTCAGTTTTTCTTATGAGAAAAACTTTTTAGGCATTCTACACTGTTTTAAAAGGACACATACTGATACGTTTTTATTTTGAAAAAACTATTGACAACTCATCAAATTCTTAGTATTCTTATTTCATAAACAACTCGGAGATAATTATGCAAAACTTAGCAGTTCAACTCAATAACGCCTGGTGGCGTCGGTAGAATCAGCTTTTCGGTAACGGATAAAGCTGATGTTTAAAACATTTGTTTTATCCATACCGACTATTTTTTGCAACAATCGGGTCTGTATGGGAATATGCCATGCAGACTTTTCTTTTGACCTTGGAAAGCCCTGCGTGGCGAGCCAAGGTCATTTTAGTTTAGAAGAGCAGAGAGATTTGGAGAATATCATGAACAAACGACTTTTGTCGGCAATTACAATTATTGTTGCATTTCTAGCCGTAGCATTTATTGTTACTAGCAAACCAAACACACAAGAAAAAAAATCAACTTACGTGCCAACTGTTGGCATTTTACAACTAGTTACGCACCCTGCCCTAGATCAAATTCATCATGGTATTGTTGCGGGACTAAAATCTCAAGGTTACTCAGGTAAAAAGATTAAGATTGACTATCAAAATGCTCAGGCTGACCAATCAAATCTCAAAACAATGTCACAAAAATTTGCCAATGAGAATGCTGATTTAACAATCGGCATTGCCACACCAGCTGCCTTATCCTTAGCCAAAACAGCTGATGGTAATAATCCGGTTATCCTAGCCGGAATTACAGACCCAGCGGGGTCTGGATTAGTCAAAACAACGCAACGCCCGGGAAATAATGTGACCGGTGTTTCTGGTGACTCTCCTTTGCAGCAACATTTAGATGTGGTTCAACAAGTCGTTCCCAAAGCTAAAACATTAGGTATTATTTACACAACATCAGATCATGGTGGTGAATATAATGCTAAAAACATGGAAAAACTGGCTAAAAAAGCTGGCTACACTGTTAAAATGTACACTATTTCAACAACTAACGATATGCAACAAGTTGCCGAAACAATGGCCAGCCAAGTTGATGTTGTCTATGCACCACAAGATAACGGCGTTGCAAGTGCTATGAAAACACTCATTAACGTCACCAACCAAGAAAAAATTCCAGTTATCCCTGCCGTGGATACCATGGTGAAGGATGGTGGCGTCGCCACTGTATCCGTTAGCCAGTATGATATAGGTTATCAAGCCGGTGTCATGGCCGGACAAGTCTTAAAGGGTAAGAACACCGCAACCTACCCTGTCAAAACCATTACAAAGGGCGAAATGACCATCAACTTAAAGCAAGCCAAACTGCTAGGTATCAATTTGCCAGCAAGCATGGTTAAGGAAGCTGAAACTAAAGGAGAAGTCTTCAAATGAGTATGATTGTATCTAGTATTGGGCAAGGTCTCTTATGGGCCGTGCTCGGTGTCGCGTTGTTTCTCACATTTCGAATTTTAAACTTTCCTGATATGACCGTTGAAGGCTCTTTCCCTTTAGGTGCGTCAACAGCAGTAGCGATGATTGCTCACGGAATTGACCCATTTATCGCGACCATTGCCGCTTTCTTAGTCGGCACAATTGCTGGGTTAATTACTGGGTTACTTTATACCAAAGGAAAAATTCCTATTCTTTTATCTGGTATCTTAGTCATGACGGCAACATTATCTATTAATCTCCGTATTATGGGTTCAGCAAATATTTCATTGCTAAATCAAAAGTCGATTTTCTCTATCAAAATATTGCAGCACTTACCAAAATATTTTGACTCTGTTTTCTTAGGCTTGGTTATTATTGCTGTCATCACAGCAGGATTAATTTTTTTCTTGCAAACCGAATTAGGACAAGCCTTTATTGCTACCGGTGACAACCCTAACATGGCACAATCAATTGGGATTCAAACGGACCGCATGACAATCATGGGACTAATGTTGTCCAATGGTCTTATCGCCTTCGGAGGCGCTGTTATCGCACAAAATAATGGTTATGCTGACATCAACATGGGTATTGGCATTATCGTTATTGCTTTAGCTTCAATTATTATCGGCGAAGTTGTTTTCGGTGAATTAACATTAAATGAGCGTTTAGTTGCCGTTATTGTCGGTTCTATTCTATACCGTTTAGTCTTATTAGCTGTCCTACGACTTGGTTTTTCTACTAACGACATCAACCTTATTTCAGCTATCGTCTTAGCTGCTGCTATGATTTTGCCGCAACTGCGTCATGCGCTGAATCTCGATAAAATAATTAAGAAAGGTGTTACACCACATGACTAAACCAGTTTTCTCTCTTAAAGACGTCATTGTCACAGTTGGGGATAGTATTCAAATACTAAAGTCAATTAATTTCGATATTTACGACGGAGATTTCATCACGGTTTTGGGCACTAACGGTGCTGGTAAGTCAACACTATTTAACACTATTGCAGGTAACCTATCAGTAGCATCTGGTAAAATCTTGCATAACGGTAATAATATTGCTCATGAAACAGCCGTTAAGCGTACAAATTACATTGCTCGTGTCTTTCAAGATCCTAAAATGGGTACTGCGCCTAGAATGACGGTCGCTGAAAATCTACTTCTTGCTGAAAAGCGAGGTAGCAAGCGTACGTTACGAAGTCGTGGATTAACACAAAAAAAATTGACTGAATATGCTGCATTAACCAAGGTCATGGGCAACAATTTAGACCGTCGTCTCAATACAGCAACCGGTGATTTGTCCGGTGGTCAGCGTCAAGCACTAAGTTTTCTAATGGCTACACGTGTTAAACCAGAGCTACTTTTGTTAGATGAACATACTGCTGCACTTGATCCCAAGACATCTGAGCAGCTGATGCTTGCAACAAATGAGCAAGTTACTGCAAATAATCTGACTGCCTTAATGATTACACACAATTTAGCCGATGCGTTGAAATATGGCAACAGGTTAATTATTTTAAATGCCGGTAATATTGTACTTGATGTGCGCGATGACGAAAAAAAAGCACTTGATGAGACGCAAATTTTAAAATACTTTGTCAGTTAATTTTCAACCTACCAAAACAGCAGTGACACTGAGACAGTACCACTGCTGTTTTCATTTACACTAATTATGTGTATAATCTAATTTGTAACACATAATATATTAACGAGGTACTCACATGAGAAAAATAGGTGTTGTTGGCATTGGACATGTTGGTGTAACGGTAGCCCACATCATTATTGCACAAGGATTAGCAGATGAAATTATTTTAGTGGATAAAAATCCAGAAAAACTTGCATCTGAAGAGCTTGATTTTCGTGATGCTGCCAGTCTATTAGATCATCATGTCGAAGTACACGCTGGAACAGTAACAGATTTAGCAGACGCTGAAGTTGTTATTTCTGCTCTGGGACACATCGAATTGATTAAGCCTGGTGGCGATCGTTTTACAGAACTAAAAGCTAATACCCCAGAGGTACAACAGGTTGGATCTGACTTAAAGCAAGCAGGCTTTAATGGTGTGCTCATTGTTATCTCAAATCCTGTTGACGTTATTACTGGTATCTATCAAAAAGCAACTGGCCTCCCAGCGAATCAAGTTTTTGGCACTGGAACTTACCTAGATACTGCACGCTTAAAACGTGCATTAGGTGATACATTAGCAATTGATCCTCGCGGAATTAGTGGTTATATGCTTGGAGAACACGGCGATTCACAATTTGCCGCTTGGTCTACCGTTAATGCATTAGGAAAAAATGCAGATGAATTAGTTAAGTTGTACGATATTAATCTAGATAAGGTTGCAGAGGCTGCACGTGTCGGGGGCTTTACCGTTTTTGCCGGTAAAAAATATACGAATTTTGCCATTGCTCATGCTGCTGTTTCTCTTGCAAAATTAGTTCTATCCAATGCACGCAGAGAAGCCATCGTTTCTCACTATGATGAACGTTTTGAAGGATATATTTCTACGCCAGCCATTATTGGCCGTGATGGTGTAACTGCTGAATTTGATCTACAACTTACCGATGAAGAAAAGGTACTACTACAAAAATCAGCTAATGCAATTGCTGAGAAAACAGCAGCTTACTTATAAATAAAAAAGCGAATCAAAAGATTCGCTTTTTTATGTGATTTAAGCTGCTTTAATATAGTTCACACCATCAGCCTTAGGCGGACGTGTTTTACCAAAGAAGAACACAAGCACAATGATTGTGAGTACGTATGGTGCTATTTGTAACCAAATTGAAGGAACATTTTTCAATCCTGGTAACTGTGCCCCAATCACAGCAAGTGATTGTGACAAACCAAAGAACAACGAAGCACCCAAAGCACCTAATGGATTCCAACGACCAAAAATCATTGCGGCCATCGCCATAAAGCCTTGTCCAACAATTGTGCTAGCTGAATAGTTTAATGAAATTGACTGTGCTACAACTGCACCACCAATGCCACCAAGCAATCCAGAAATCATCACACCAGAATAACGCAAACGTGCAACATTTAAGCCAAGTGTATCGGCAGCTTGTGGATTCTCACCAACCGAGCGCAGACGTAAACCAAACTTTGTTTTAAAGATAATATACCATGATATCCCAGCAACAAGAATTGCTAACCAAGCTGGCCCAGATGTTTTTTCAAAGAATAATTGCCCTAATACTGGAATTTTTGATAATCCAGGAACCGTGGCATAACCAAAGTCTTGCCCGATGGACTCCGTTTGCCCCTTACCATATAAAACTTTAATTAAGAATACACCCAAAGCTGGGGCCATCAAGTTAATGACTGTTCCAGAAATAATATGATCCGCACGTAGTGTCACTGTAGCAACAGCGTGAATTAGCGAAAAAACAACCCCAACAATGGCACCAGCTAGCAAGCCTAACCAAGGTGTGGCAGCGCCAAGTTGTCCAGCAAATGTTAGGTTAAAGACGACTGCTGCAAAAGCGCCCATTCCCATAATTCCTTCCAGGCCGACGTTAACGACACCTGAACGTTCGGAAAAAGTGCCACCAATTGAAGTGAATATCAGAGGTGCTGAATAAACTAGTGTGCTAGATATAACAAGTGATAACATTGCCATGAGTGACATTTTATTCACCGCCTTTCTGCTGATTTGCTTTTGCCGCTTTTTTATTGGCTGCCTCTAACGCCGCTTTTTCGTCCATATCTTTAATTCGCTTTTGAATTAATAGAATCAAATAGCGCACACCAACAAAGAAAATAATTGAGGCTGTAACGATATCCACCAACTCAAATGGCACACCAGAAGACATTGGCATTCCTAATCCACCGATTTTTAATATAGAGAAAATTGCAGCAGCACCAAGTATACCAAGATAAGACCCACCGCCAAGTAAAGCAACAGCCATACCATCAAAGCCAATTGATGGTGACCCATTTTGCGTAAAGAAGTTCAGATAATTACCAAGTCCCTCAATGGTTCCCGCTAAACCTGCCAAACCTCCAGATATTGCCATAGCTATTGTAGCATTACGCTTTGCTGACATACCAGCATATCTAGCCGCATCAGGGTTTAAACCAACCGCACGAATTTCAAAACCAAGCGTTGTTTTCTTCATAACAAACCAAACAACAACAATCATTGCTAAAGCAATAAATATTCCCGCTGAAATGCTTGAACCTTGCGTCAAATCAGTCAACCATTTCATCTGGAGCGATGCATTGGCACCAACTTGTTTGGTTGTTTCTGCAGACTCCTTAATATTCTTAGACATCGTATTTTGCAAGATATCATTTCCTAAAAATAAGAAAATATAATTCATCATAATCGTCACAATAACTTCACTAGCACCAAACTGTGCGCGTAGCCAACCAGGAATGAACCCAGCAATGGCACCCAGACCAGCTCCAATGATTAATGCGCTTGGTATCATGATGATAACTGACATATCAGGAAAACTCAAAGCATACCAAACTGCCCCAACCCATCCGGCTAAAGCTTGACCTGATAAACCAATATTGAAGAATCCTGCAGACGAAGCCACTGCAAACCCTAATGCTGTCAAAATTAAAGGTGTCATTTGCGTCAATACACCACCAATATCCTGCATTGAACCAAATGCCGAACCAAGTAGCGCAACATAACCAGAAATTGGGTTATAGCCGAATACTAACATAATCAATGCGCCGACAATTAAACCGAATAAAACAGAAAACATTGCCACAGAAAGGTTATTCTTTTGTGCAATCATTAGGACCCCACCTCTTCTTTCAATGCCGCACGAGCTTCTGTTAAGCTCATACCTGTCATCAACAAGCCAAGCTCTTGTTTGTTTGTGTCTTGAGCGTCAACTATTCCGACAATTTTACCGTCATTAATAACAGCAATACGATCCGATAAATTAAGAATTTCATCTAGCTCAAAGCTAACGACCAATACGGCCTTACCAGCTGTACGTTGTGCGATTAAACGTTGATGAATATATTCAACCGCTCCAACATCTAACCCACGAGTTGGCTGGGCAGCAATCACAAGATCATTATCACGATTTAATTCACGTGCAACTACAGCTTTTTGTTGGTTTCCACCCGACATTGAACCAGCGGTCACATGAATACTGGCAGCTCGCACATCAAATTCCTGAACTAATTTGTCAGCTAATTTATCCATTTCAGCAGGTTGCAAGACACCTGATTTTGAAATAGGTTGTTTATAGTACGTTTGCAATGACAAGTTTTCAGACAATGTCATTTCAACTTCCATACCAAAACGCAATCTATCTTCAGGAATATGACCAACACCCGCTTCAGTAATATGACGCGGCTTTTTATTGGTGATATCCTCTCCTTTTAGCTTAACATGTCCTGCTTGTACCTTTGTTAATCCAGTAATTCCCTGGATTAGTTCTGTTTGGCCGTTCCCATCGATACCAGCTAAACCAACAATTTCACCTGCTCTCACATCAAGCGAAAAGTTTTTAACAGCAGCAACACGACGTGTATCTTGCACTTCTAAGTTATCAATCGACAATATCACTGCACCAGGTTGAGCTACTTCTTTTTCAGTTTTAAAACTAACTTCACGACCAACCATCAAGTCAGCTAATTCCTGAGAAGACACACCGGCAACTGGGAAAGTATCAATTGATTTACCGGAACGAATGACAGTCACCGTATCAGCAGCAGCACGTATTTCGTCAAGTTTATGCGTAATCAAGATAATTGATTTACCTTCTTGTGCTAAATTGTGCATGATGACAATTAACTCATCGATTTCTTGTGGTGTCAAAACTGCTGTTGGTTCATCAAAAATCAAAATATCAGCGCCACGATAAAGGGTCTTTAATATTTCGACACGCTGTTGTTGACCAACTGATATATCAGAAATCTTAGCCATTGGATCAACTGATAAACCATATTGATCTGACAAAGCTTGTATTTTCTTAGCAGCAGTTTTAGTGTCTAAGGACAATCCCTTTGTTACTTCTGAACCGAGAATAATATTTTCTGTTACAGTAAAGGCGTCAATTAACATAAAATGTTGATGCACCATTCCGATGCCTAATGCATCAGATTTTGAAGGCGAATCAACTGATACTTTTTTGCCATTAATCAGAATTTCACCGCTAGTGGGCTGTAGTAATCCTGTCAAAATGTTCATCAACGTCGATTTTCCTGCACCGTTTTCACCAAGTAACGCGTGAATTTCACCTTGTTGGACTTGTAGGTTAATGTCATCATTGGCCGCAAAATCACCAAATTTTTTGATAATATGTCGCATTTCAATGACTGGTGTTGATTCGGTCATATACTCTCTGCTTCTTTCTATATAGGTTGTAAAAATTCCGCGGACAAAAACTGTTCGCGGAATTTTCCTTAAATAATATTATACCATGTTCTCTAAACACGTATGTTGCAATCATTTTACCTATTGATTAGAGCAAATTGAGGTAACTCCCACTTATCACGATTATTTTTCCTTATTCTACAAGCCAACCGTTGCCATCAAGTTATGTGCCATATGAAACATTACTGAATATTGTAACTTTTTGGTCACTAAGCGAACAATCATCAACAATACACCTGCGGTTAAATAAACCGTCCATTGCTCCGGTGTCGATGGCCCATGGACTGCCGCAAAAACAAACGTTGGCCAAATGAACTGTACAACTTTCCCTAAAGGCTTTGCCTCTTCAAATATAATGCCACGAAAGGAAATTTCTTCAATTATTGGCGCAATAATAATAGTATTCAGTTTAAATAATAATGCTACTATCCCACCTTGCTGAAACATACTTTCAATCATTTTTTGATTTAAACTAATATCTTGATTTTGTCCAAATATAGCCGGTATTATCAAATCCATCAGAACTCTTGTTAGGACCAACATGATAATAATAAATCCTATTTTTTCAGATTAATTCGTTCAAAAATAGCAGTTGTCTTTGATGCTAAGTAACGATAGCCAAAATATGAAACAACACCCCCAAGTATAATTGACAATAACACGAACCACCCGTTAGACTTATCTATAAATACACAGGCCGGAGGTATGTCTAAAATAATATCAATTAATACTGTTACTAAAACTAATTCAATAAGTTGTCCTACCTTTTTCGATATGACAGTTATTGCACGATTAAATATCATTGATTACCCTTTCAATAATTAGTTAAGTTAGTACTACAGACTCAGTTTAGATAGCAGGGGGCATGTGTACCATATTGTCGTCTAATTTATATATGCACATGTTTTGGATGAATCCACAAAATTAAGTCAATGACAAGGCCACCACGGATAAATAACATAATAGTTCCCTTTAGTGTGGCCCTTTATAGCGTTAAAATACTATGTTCGTTTACACTCAAATTGTTAAATATTAAAGTAAAATCCCACATGATATACGATGAATGCCTATATTTTGGAAGGTTGAAGAATAACCTTATTCTTAAATGCTTATCGACTAATATTACCGAAAAAATCTTGTAATCTAGCATATATTCTGTATTGTCTTAGCCTTAATGAATAAAGTATATACAGCCCTACCAATTTAGTAAAATATGGTGGTTCCAACACCTCTAAAATTTATTTAATCCTTACTTCACTCAATCATATGATCAACATTACTCTACCTACATCAATGCAAATTATATACCAGCAAACATCCCCAATAAAACATAGTCAACATTATTGAATCATGTCCACGCAAGATTTTGCAAAAGAATTATATGAAGATTTACTAGTTTGACAGGATATATCTTAAATTTAAACACAAAAACATGTTTATAGTTAGGATCTCAACTTGCTATGATATTTATCTAAAAACCAAGCTTATTTTTTTCGTTGAGACAAAATTACCACTTGTTTCCAGTAAAGCATCGTTGATGACTTCTAGTATGAGCTCTTGCCACAGTTGTTCCAGCATAAACAACTGTATTCACTGTTTTATGCAGTCCTGAGCCAAAGCCCTCCCAAGAATCATCTGTTGAACCTCCACTAATCATCATTAGCTTTTCCGAGTTCAATACATTACGTTGCGTTTTAAAATCCATTTTTACTTCTCCTTGAATAAAAATATAAAATTTGTAACAAAAATATTACACCAGTAAACTTCATTGCATCGTACCATCCGTAGAAGAAACTTTCTTCTGAGACAAAGTTTAACCCAATACGCGCTAGAAAAACACCAATCATTATGCTTAATCCGTTATACACATAATTCTTTACCACTTACTATTACCTGCTTTTCTCCATCCTGACCGAATTTGATCCAAATGGTTCCACGCATCTTTTGCAACATAAGTTGCTCCACCAGCGATAATTGGAACTACAATTGGCAATAGTGGAAATCCCCCCGAAACTTTTGCTAATTCTTGTTCTGACAACTTTTCCATAAATAGTTATTCTCCTTTCGTAATATATTCATATTATATAAAATAAGTTCCTTAAAAATTGAGACATTTTGTCCATACAACTAGCTTTCCCGTCCAATATCTTTTCATTTAAAAATTAAATTATTTACATTTGTATGCAATACTTTGGATAATTGAATTATTGTATCAATGTCCGGTATTCTCGATCCAGTCTCATATTTTGCTATTGTTGACAAGCTGATGTTCAACTCATCTGCTAAATCTGCTCTTCTGTACCCTAATTCTAATCTCAATCGTCTGAGATTATATGCAATATCTTCTGATTCGCCCCCAATAACTGTGGCTATATCTGCCTCACTCAATCGGCAAAACTCATGGTTCTCGATCATTATGCTCCCCTCCTCTGTAGAATTATAACAAAACCGCTTTATATGAATTTCAATAATTAGCAGTTTAAAAAGTGACATTTTTTAGTGATTATCCAGACATTTTATGATAAAATATTGGATTCATTCCAAATATGTTATATCATGGTATCAAAGAATTATTTTGGAGACTATTATGGAGATTGGTAATAAAATTAAAGCGCTCCGTAAGAAAAACGGACTAACACAACAGCAATTCGCTGAAAAACTATATATTTCATTTCAATCTGTCTCTAATTGGGAACGTCATAAAGGGCAACCTACAACGGAAATGATGCTCTTAATTATTGAAAAGTTTGATTTACCTCTGGATTTTTTTATTATTCCGCCGACTAATTCGTGTGAAGACAATGATGAAGAGCTAATTTTACTATCTTTCTTAGCCAATATGCATTCAAACAGAGAAGATAAGCCTAGTCTCAAACAACTAGAAAAAACTTCTGGTATCGCTATCCAAAAAATTAAACAATATTATCCCTCATATGATGATTTATTTTATGCTGTAATCAATCGGATTGACAAAGACGTTAAAATCAAGGTAGAAACAAGCTTGTCAACCAATGATAATCTTATATCAGTTTTTATCAACGACATGGCACCGATGCTCTACGAAAAGAAAGAAGAATTACACCTTTTATATACGCGCCCATACATTAGAAATATTTGGATTACATTTATCAAATCCAAATATTTATCGCTAATTACACGATATAATCCCAAGTTGGCTGCTGACATTCTAACCACAGAATACTTAATTGAAATGCTCACATCGTTTATTTCTGTCTGGATGAGCCAACCTGAACCAGAGCCACTAGTTGATTTTCAGAACCGGATGAAAAAGTATCTGTCCAACTTATAACAAACACAAAAAAAGCAAGACATGTTAGTCTTGCTTTTTTGTATTTGTTTATGAAATTATTGTTTCTGCACTTGTTGCGAATGATAAAAATTAAAGACTACAATAAACAAATTCAAACCAGCCACAGCCAACAAACTCAACATCACACCTTGCAAATGTTGTGCGGCAAAGTGACCAGTGACAATTGGCATAACAAAAAATGCAATGCTACCAAAGAAAAAATAGAGACCGGTCAAACGGCCTGAAAACTTTGGATCTGAGGCTATTAATTGACTCAATCCCAACTGTAGCGCTCCTCCTGCGGCTGAAAAACCAAAAATAAAGCAACCGAAACTAGCACTGATTGTTTCTTGGCTCAAAACGACAATAACTAATCCAACTATTGTCCCTATCGCTGTGATCATTAACAATATCTTTTCGCTGATCCATCCCCGGTTGGTCAATAAAAACAAAGTACCCACGCCCATGAGTGAGCCAATACTGTAAAAAGACATTAGTACATGCGAACTAACCGTTGAAAATGATTGTACAATGTGAAAATATCGCGTGACCCACTGAGTAAAATGAATCATCACCCACATTGCATTGAATCCATAAATCATAAATAATATTTTTGTAATATTCCAATGCCATGTACCTTTATTGGTAGCTCTCTTGCCCCCTTTTGAGGTACGAATAGTATAAAAACCAGCTGCATTAATTGAAGTCATGATGATTAAGTTTACTACCAGAATAGCCGTGGCAACCCAAAATAACCAACCAAACCAAATATGTTGATTAATCAACATGACTAAAATAATCGGTAATATCCCTTCACCCAATGAAATCATTGCTTTAATGAGTACATTCCCACTGGATTTACCATGATTCATTTCTAATAATGTGGGGTAGGCCACAGAATCTAATGCCGCGTTGGCTAGTCCTGCCAGCGTGGTTATGACAACGGCGAAAAATATATTCTTTGTTAATGGTAAAATAGAAAAAAATATTAAATACATGAACATAGCCATCATTAATAATTTTTTTCTATCAACGTGATCAGACAATTCTCCCAAAATTGGATAAGCAATTAGCTTTCCAATACCAATTGCTGAAACGACAGCAGTTGTACCAGCAATTGAGGCATTCCACAATTCACTTAATTGTTGCACGGTCTGCGCTAAAATAATTAAAGCAAACCCCTGTACAATATAGGTCAAATAAATAGCAATACGTACACTAATATTATTCCTCTGATCTTTATTTTGCATTAATCGAATCATACTTGATATGTCCCCTTAAATAATTCATGGCATTCGTGTTTATTTTTTATCTGGAAATGATAAATATAAGTTACAATTATAATAATCTAACAACTTTATCATAATTTTCGAACATTTTATATTAACATTAGTGACGTCATTTGTAAACCGTCATCATTATCGTGAAATCATACTATACTGTAAAATAGCTAATCTTAATCAGCTCATCATCCAAAAATATCCGATTTTACAACCCACAGTGTATAATTGAACAAAGGTAATATACCTCTCTATTAAACAACAATCTATTTTGAGAAAGAACCCTACAAAAATAAATATGTCTAGAAAAATCGATTTACCAACTGCAGCTGAAATGCAAAAATTTCATGACAAATCGCAACGCCATACTTTTTGGTCACGCATATCAATGCCACAACGATTGTCATTAGGCTTTTTAACAGTCATTACAGTCGGTGCGCTATTGCTAATGCTGCCCCTTAGTTATCATGGTAATGTGGGTCACACCTTCATGGATGGCTTATTTACAGCAACTTCAGCAGCCTCAGTTACTGGCCTCACAGTTGTCGACACAGCAACCCACTGGACCACCTTTGGTCAAATCGTCATCATGGTTTTGATTGAGATTGGCGCACTAGGATTCATGTCGTTTTCAGTGCTGTTATTTACGGCCACCCGAAAAAAAATGGATTTAAGAAGTAAAATGATGGTTCAAGAAGTCTATAACTTGGAAAGCCTCTATGATACACGGGTGGTCTTTGGGTATGTTATTAAACTATCAGTTATTATTCAAAGTATCGGTGCAGTGTTGCTAGCGCCTTTCTTTATAAATGACTTTGGTTGGAAACATGGTATGTTTTATGCTGTATTCCACGCCATTTCAGCATTTGGTAATTCAGGTTTCTCAATTTTACCTCACGAGACAGCTGCTTATAATAATCAACCCTGGATTCTACTAATTATTGCCTTCCTAATTATTGCTGGTTCTCTCGGGTTCTTAGTCTGGCGTGATTTGCTCATATATCGGACAACACATCGCCTAACATTACACTCCAAGCTAGCACTTGTTATGACAGGTGTTCTAATTGTAGGTGGTTGGTTGTTGTTTGAATTGACCGAACGTAATATGAACTCTGCTCAAGACATTCAACCTATAAACCGCATTTTCGATACATTATTTATGTCTATTTCATATCGTACCGCGGGATTCGCACAATTTGGTTTCGATTCAATGAGCTCAGCAACCGTGTTATTAACCATGATGTTAATGTATATTGGTGGTACACCAGGATCAACTGCTGGTGGTATCAAAACCACTACGCTTGGTGTGTTGATTTTACAAACACACGCTGCTTTACGTGGGAAAAAGGATGTTGTATTTTCGCATCGTCGCTTATCACACGAAAACATTGTTCGTGCACTGCTATTAGTTTTCGTATCGCTAGCATTCTTGGGCATCTTATCATTTCTATTAATGCTTACTCAAGAGCACACTGCACATTATGGGCTAGAATACATTATTTTTGAGGTGGTCAGTGCTTTTGCTACAACTGGCTTAACTCTTGGCCTGACCCCACATCTAACAACCTTTGGACAACTTATTATCATGCTTGCAATGTTCATTGGTCGTGTCGGAATCTATACCGTCATGTTCTCCATTCTAAATGTACATGATGATAAAGCACCCTTCCGATACCCAGAAGAATCCGTTATCATTGGATAGCGTTTTGCAACCATAGTTAGGAGAAATAAAAATGAGACAAACCTATGCCATTATAGGCCTCGGACGTTTTGGCGGCGCCCTTTTAGAAACATTGGTTGCCAATGGGCAAGATGTTTTAGGCATTGATATTAGTGAAGAACATGTTAATGATTATCGTGATATCGCAACACAAGTTGTCATTGCAGATGCTCAAGAAGATGAAGTGTTACGCAAACTAGACATTGCTAGTTTTGATCATATTGTGATTGCCATTGGTCATAATATGCAAGCTAGCATTCTAGCGACCATCAACGCCAAAGATCTTGGTGCTAAAAATGTTATTGCTAAGGCTGAAAATCGCACCCATCTGCGTGTGCTCACAAAAATAGGCGCAGATGTCGTCGTACAACCTGAACGCGAAATGGGCGAACGAGTGGCACGCAAACTTCTTGCGCCTAATATGTTAAACTTCATTGAACTATCTGATGACTATTCAATGGCAGAGGTTCAAATTGTAAACCCCGCCTTTTATGGTCGATCAATTAGTAACTTGAATATTCGTAAAAAATTTGGATTAAATGTTATTGCTGTTCGCCATGATGGGGATGTTATCGTGGCACCGGATTCAACCTACAAACTACATGAGAAAGACATTGTCTCGGTAGTGGGCCCTAAAGATATGGTAGACGATTTTGACCAACTAACAAACAATAAATAACCATCCACACCAAAACCGCGTCATTCCTCTTCATCAATTTTATTGATTTTATCGAAGACTCTAAATAAGTTTTCCATCTCAGTCAATCGATATTTCTTTGAATGACGATCAAAAATAATCTCAGATTTAATTGGTTCACCGATTTGCAAATCATGCAAAAAAGTTCGGATTTCGGAGATATCGCGTTGGACAGTTTTTCGGCCAATAAAAAACATGTCCTCAATTTCTTCAATTGAGAGCGCTCGATGGCTTATCAATGCTGAATAAAGCCGTAAGATACGTTGTTTGTCATTAAATACCGTTTTATGTGCTGCCATAATTTTCCCCGATCCAAAAACTATTTTTATTGTATCAGATAAAACGTTTGTTCGCCATTAAACGAACATGAAAAATTACTATATATTTATACTTGAAAGGATTTCTAATTATGTCTTTCTTTAACATTTTCAAAAAGAAAAAAACGACAGAAAAAAATATTGACGCAGCAAATGAACCGATTACTTGGAAAAATACGACCAATGCATCTGACTTTTTTGAGGGGTATAATATAGCTATAACTGACCTTGAGTCTAACGGTGAAGTTGCCGCAGCCGAGACCCTCCGCGCTGATAAAACACAACTCCAGCTTGATTTTATTGAACGATTCGAAAAGGAAATACACTCAAAAACTGCTGGCATACAAGACATAGATACCCGCACAAAGATTGTTATTGATGCCATTTCATCCATTCGTAAATATAATTCTGAAATGCCCATCGCTGTTCGCACACGTTTGGCACAGGCCAAGAAAAACTTAATAGGAGAATGATCATGAAAATAGATGTCACACTTGATAACAGTTTTATACCAGATAAGTATGCAAAACATGCACCTGCTAATTATCGTACCAATGATATGCCAACCACTAATTTCCCAGTCGAAATATCCAACACGCCGGCTGGTACCCAATCATTGTCTGTCAGTTTAATCGACTACGATGCCGTTCCTGTATGCGGTTTCCCCTGGATTCACTGGTTAGCGGCAAACCTCCCTGTAACTAATATTCCTGAAAATCTTCGTGCTACCAAACGCGGTACATTTGGTACAAATTCAACTTGGCATGATGTGCAAAAGTTAGGACACCCAGCCAATGCTAGCATAAATCAATCTTATATTGGCCCAATGCCTCCTGATAAGACTCATAACTACACACTAACTGTATTCGCCTTAGATACTAAATTGGACCTGCAGAACGGATTTTTCCTCAATGAATTACGTTCCAAAAGCATGGAACACGTACTTGATATAGCAATTCTTGAATTACCTGCACGAGCTTAACACTTCGTATGAAGTGTTTTTTTATACATTAAATTTAAAATATCCAATTCCGTTTTGCATATTTATTGTATTTAAATGCTTATTGGTTTAATATTTAAAACATCAAACACAAGGAGGACACACCATGACAGACAAAATTATAAAAATTGCTATCGTTGGCATTACAGGATACGGCGGTCTTGAATTATTGCGACTGCTTTACAATCACCCTAATGCTAAGGTTGTGTCCATACATAATACCCAAACAAAAAACACTGACATTAGCGAACAGTTTCCGCATCTAAAATCAATGTATAATTTAACGCCTACGACATTCGACCCAATGCATATTATGCAAGAAGCGGATCTTGTATTTTTTGCAACATCCAGCGGCGTTTCCAAAGATTTAGCTCAGGACTTTATTCAAGCTAAGTTTCCCGTCATTGATCTATCTGGTGATTTTCGTCTTCCCGCTGATATTTATAAAAAATGGTACAAAAACGAACCAGCCTCTGACGAAGCGATTCAACAAGCACACTACAGCTTAGCAGATTTTTATGACAATAAAGTAACCTACATTGCCAATCCTGGTTGTTATGCCACGGGCACACTTCTTGCTCTTGCCCCTCTTGCACAAAACCACCTGCTTGATAAAGATAACATCATCATTGATGCTAAAAGCGGATTATCTGGTGCTGGCAAATCCCTGACGTTAGCGAGTCATTTTGTTAACGTTAATGAAAACTTCACCATGTATAAGGCCAACCATCATCAACACATTCCTGAAATTACCCAGCAACTGCAACAATGGCAATCCGATATTGCTCATATTCAATTCACCACATCCCTACTACCAATTAATCGCGGCATTTTTGTCAGTGCTTATGTCAAGATAAACGACGACAGCCAGGCCGAAAAAATTCAGGAATTATACACTGCAACGTATGCAAATAAGCAATTTGTACGTGTCATGCCCAAAAATCAATTACCAAGCATCAAACAGGTTATCGGTACTAACTTTACTGATATCGGACTAACATACAATCCTGATACCAAATACCTCACCATTGTTAGTGTTCTTGACAATATGATCAAAGGCGCTGCTGGACAAGCTATCCAAAACATGAATCATATGTTTGATCTAGAGGAAAGCACAGGACTTCATTTAATTGCTCAATACGCATAATATTCATTATACTAACGTCTAAAAATATACTTAGGAAAATCCTTATGACAGAATTATTAAATCAAATTACAACACTATCAACAGCTGACATTGCTGCTCCCATAGGATTTCACGCGGATGGCCAACACGTTGGTCTCAAGCACAAATCAAAAGACCTTGGTTGGATATACAGTGACGCGATAGCTAGCGTAGCCGGCGTTTTTACCACGAATAAAGTGCAGGCCGCCCCAGTTCAACTGGATAAAAAAACGATTCAAAATGGTCAATTGCAAGCCATTATTGTTAATTCTGGAAATGCTAATGCTGTCACCGGTAGCATTGGTATATCACATGCGGAATCTATGCAAGAGTTTACTGCACAACAACTAAACATCGATACCAGCCTGGTTGGCGTTGCTTCTACCGGTATTATTGGCAAAGTACTGCCAATCGATAAGATTATCAACGGTATCAAACAGTTAAAGATTGATGGCGACACAAATGGGTTTGCGCACGCCATTATGACTACTGATACTAAGGAAAAATCAATTACCATTCAATCCACTATTCAGGGCAAAATTGTCACAATGAGCGGTGTGGCAAAAGGTTCGGGCATGTTACATCCAAATATGGCTACCATGCTTGGATTTATAACGACCGATATTAACATTGATGCTAAACTTTTACAGCAAGCACTTTCAGAAGATGTTGAGACAAGTTTTAATCAAATTACAATCGATGGTGACACATCAACTAATGACACTGTCTTAGTAATGGCAAACAGTTTAGCTGGTCATAAAATGATTGAGAATCATACAGCTGAATATGAGCAATTCAAAGACATGTTACACACCGTAACTACCGCCCTTTCGATTGCTATTGCTAATGATGGTGAAGGCGCCACTAAATTAATTGCTGTTGCTGTAAATCATGCGCAAAGTGCTCTTGATGCGCGAATGGTTGCTAAAAAAATTGTCGGTTCCTCATTAGTAAAAACAGCTATTTTTGGTAAAGATCCTAATTGGGGCCGCATTATCGCTGCTATTGGAGCCAGCAATGTCGATCTTAACCCAAATCTTATTGATATTAGCATTAATAAAATCGCTGTATTAGTAAATGGTGCCCCTGCAGATTTTAATGCCGATACCATGGCAGAAAAACTTGAGGAGCATGACATTCACATTGATGTCGATTTACATGCCGGTACTGAATCCGGTTGTGCTTGGGGTTCAGATTTAACATACGAATATGTAAAAATTAATGCACTTTATACAACGTGAGAATTCATTCTCATCTTGTTCGTTTTATGGGAGATAAAGTCTAATGAAAAAAATAGTCATCAAAATTGGTGGCAACGCCGCCACTCAACTTACACCAGCCTTTTTTGATACTATCAAATTTTGGCAAAAACAACATTATAAAATTGCGATTGTTCATGGCGGTGGTGACACTATTTCTGCCTTAATGTCACAACTTAATGAACCTGTTCAGAAGATAAACGGTATTCGTTTTACAACACAAAATGGTATCAACATCACAAAAATGGCACTCCTTGGTCAGGTACAACCTGCGCTACTTGAATCTTGCCGTGTCAACGGTCTATCTGTAATTGGATTAAATGCTGCGAGTGATCAACTGTTAACTGGTCACACCATTGATCAAGACACATTCGGATACGTTGGCAACATTCACCAAGTGAATACTAAATTAATTCATAACCTTTGGGAAAAAAATCTCATTCCTATTATTGCTCCGATGGCAATTACTAATAGTGGTCAGTGGTTAAATGTTAATGCGGATCACGCAGCGACAGCTCTGGCTAAGTATCTAAAGGCTGACGAATTATATCTATTAACAGATGTTTCTGGTGTAAAAATTAAGGGAAACGTTTTACAAAATCTAACTTCCAAAACGATGGAAGAATTACAAAAAAAACAGATGATTACCGGTGGCATGATTCCAAAAGTAAACAGTGCCTTATTTGCAGCACGTCATGGCGTGCGCGCTGTTCATATTACAAATACAGTCACCCATCCCGGTACTATTGTCACAATTTGAGGTATATCACATGACGCTATTTCCAAACTATCAACGTGCCCCACTAACATTTAAGAAAACTAAAAATGCCACCTGGACTGACGGTAAGAACAATGAGTATACAGACCTATCCAGTGGTATTGGTGTCTATAATGTTGGCGCAAATAATGATGCTGTTGAGTCAGCACTTATTGCTCAAGCTAAAGAAATCTGGCACTTGCCTAATTTATACGAAAATGAATTGCAAGAAACTGTGGCAGCAAAATTAGGTGGTGAAGATTATACCACTTATTTTGCTAATTCAGGAGCGGAAGCTAACGAAGCGGCAATTAAGTTAGCCCGTTTAGTGACTAAGCGGGAAACAATCATTACTTTCAAAAACTCTTTTCATGGTCGTACTTATGGTGCTATGTCAGCAACTGGACAAGATAGCATTCATTATGGATTACCTATGTTAGATGGGTTCCAGTATGCAGAATTTAATGACATTAACAGTTTAAAAGAACTCCTTAATAAAGACGTTGCTGGCGTAATGCTTGAGCTTGTTCAAGGCGAAGGAGGTGTCATTCCTGCGCATCAAGATTTTGTTACAGAACTAATTCAAGTAGTTCATGATAATGGGTCTTTAATCATGATTGATGAAGTACAGACTGGCATGGGACGCACGGGGAAAAAGTTTGCATTTGAAAATTATCATTTTCAACCGGATATTTTTACGAATGCCAAAGCATTGGCTAACGGTGTCCCTGTGGGTGCAATGCTTGCTAAAAACGAATTTGCCAGTTCATTTTCATATAATGCACATGGTTCAACATTTGGTGGGAATCCACTGGCTATGAGTGCTGCTAGTGCAACGCTAGACGAATTATCTTTAATTCTGCCTAATATTTCAGAAAAAATTAATCTTTTTTGGCAGGAATTGGCAGCCTTCAAAGAGTTAAGGAACGTTGTTGAAGTACGTGGCCTTGGTATGATGGCCGGTATTGAATTAAATATACCTGTAAAGCAAGTTGTTGCTGACTTATTGGATGAAAAAATTGTTACTTTGGGTGCGGGGCACAATACGCTTCGTTTGTTACCGCCACTGACAATATCAGAATCACAGCTCACAACAGCACTACAAAAAATTAAGCAGTTACTTTCGCAATAAACTGTTGACAAGATATTCCAACGTTGATATACTTTAATAGTTGATTAATTCAGCTAATTGCTCCATAGTTCAGTGGTAGAATAACGCACTGTTAATGCGCAGGTCCTTGGTTCGAATCCAAGTGGAGCAGTCTAAAAAAAAGCACCAAAACCTTATCGATTTTGGTGCTTTTTTAGTTGCTTTGAAACAGCTAGATTTTTTCATCACTCAAAACGAAGCCCCCGCATCCAAAGATACGGGGGAGAGAAGAGAATTATAATTTGAGAGAATAATAATAGATTGAGTGTATCTTTTTTAGGGGGCTTCGCTAATTTGACAAATTAAGTATTATCGTCAATATAATCACTGTACTGCACTAACATTAAACCAGTGTTAAAATAATTATTTTTCTCCGTGCACTAAAAATCAATTAGTGAGGCTGACATGTTATACTGATGGTAACTGGTGCTATCAAAACAACACCATATAATAAAAGGCTCACGGAGGTAAATAACATGTCCCTTGTAGATACATATAAGCTAACCAACGGCATCGAAATTCCCATAATTGGGTTTGGAACTTGGCAAAGTGCAAACGGTACAGAAGCTTATCAGTCTGTACGTTGGGCTCTAGAAGCAGGTTATCGCCACATCGATACAGCGGCTGTATATGGTAATGAAGATTCTGTCGGTCGTGCTATAAAAGATTCTGGTATTCCACGTGATGAATTGTTTGTGACGACTAAACTTTGGAACGATGCGCACACATATGAAAGAGCTATACAAGCGCTTGACACATCCCTTAGCAAGCTTGGCTTAGATTACGTTGATTTATATTTAATCCATTGGCCAAATCCTGCTGCCCTTCAAAAACAAGGAAAGGATGCCTGGATTGATGCAAACGCGGATACTTGGCGCGCTTTGGAAGACGAATATAAAATAGGAAAAACGACAGCCATTGGCGTGTCAAATTTCCAAATTGAACATCTAGAAGCGCTAGCTAAAACACAAACCATAGCACCCATGGTTAATCAAAACTTTTTAAACCCTTCTGATAACCAACAAGAATTAGTTGACTATGATAAAGATCATGGCATGCTTAACGAAGCCTATTCCCCACTAGGTACAGGAAAGCTCGTTGATTTACCACAAGTCGTTAGTCTGAGTGAAAAATACAATAAATCGGTACCGCAAATATTAATTCGTTGGTCCTTGGATAAGGGATTTTTACCTTTACCAAAATCAACACATGAAACATACATTAAAGCAAATGCCGATGTATTCGACTTTGCTCTAACATCAGCAGAAATTGAATCATTAGATTCACTCACTGGCGTGGGTGGATTCCATACTGATGCTTCCTCAGCCGATTTTTAAATAAAAAACACGAACTCACATTACGTTCGTGTTTTTTATTATTTACTAATTTTAAACGCTACGTTTTCTAAAGATTAAATAAGCGATACCGTACATCAACACAATATATATCAAGTATGCTGATATCATTGCTCCTTGTGACATATCCATTATTTGTGCCATTATACTAGGTTTAACTTGTCCAATACTAGCAATACCTAAATATATATTGAATGGATTCCACTTCAAGATTGGTGCTAAATCAATTAATTTTAACGAAATGACAGAGATGATTGGTGTAGCAACAATCATAACTACGCCAAGTCCAATAGCAGCTCCTGAGCTCTTGACCATATTAGTAACCATCAATACTAATGCAGCCACAAATATCATTTGAAGTGCTACATCCATAATCGAAATCATCATGCCCTGCCAACTGTTCCCTATATATCCTAACTTTTGTGAGAAATCATATTTAGGGGCAAATATAGCAGTAGCCAAAACAGTGCCAATAAAAGCTGATAAAAACAATCCAATGTAAACACTAATATTTAATAACAACTTACTGATGAACACTTCACCTCGACTAAAGCGACGTGACAGCAATGGACGAATTGTACCAAAACCGAACTCTTGGGAGATAGACAAAGCAGTAATAATGATTCCTGCCATTTCAACATAAATTAAGGACTGACCAAGGTTAATAATCGATCCAGCTGTTCTTGTTGACTTAAAGATACCAATGATAGCAATGGGAAAAATAAATCCCAAAATCAACCAAATGTATAATCTATTTTGCTTGAATGCTTTGTAATATTCTTGCTTCATTAATGTTAACATGCGTTATTCCCCCTGATTATCAGCCGCTAGCATATCAAGTAGTGACTTTTCTAGATTGCCAGTTGCAGTATTAAGTGATTGAATTTGTATATTGGCCGCATTGAGCGCTGTGATCACTTGCTGCAAATTTTCTGCCCCACTAATTTGCAACTGACTGTTGTCAATTGTAGCTTGCCAGTTTTTATCTTGTGCTATTTGTAGAGCTAATTCATTATCACTAGTGTCAAATGTCCAACGTGCTTGGTCATGAATAAAGAACGTTTCTATGGTAGCCGTTTGAATAATTTTACCGTGATTAATGATTACAACATCATCAACTAGTTTTTGCAATTCATCCAATAGATGGCTTGAAATCAAGAAAGCCACCCCTTCTTCAGCCAATGAGCGAATTAATTCACGCAAGTCGTGAACAGATTGTGGGTCAAGTCCGTTCATTGGTTCATCCAAAATAACTAATTTTGGATTTCGGATGAGCGCAATAGCAATACCAAGGCGCTGTTTCATGCCTAATGAAAAGTTTTTCGCCTTGCGTTTTCCAAAATTGTCCCCGTCAATTTGCGTTTTATGCATTAATTCTTTGAAATCAGCGGGATTTTTTGTGTCCATTGCATACAACTTCAAGTGTTCTAGCGCGGTTAAGTTCGGATAAATGGCTGGATATTCAATCAAATTACCAATTTTATCAAGCGCACTATGATTATTAAAGGTCACAGGTTGCCCATCAAACGTGATTTGTCCAGATGAGTAGCTCATTAAACCAGTAATAGCACGCATGGTTGTTGATTTACCAGCGCCATTGGGACCAATCAATCCAACAATGTGACCAGCTTCAACGTTGAAACTGACGTCGTCCATTGCTGCTCTATTACCATACTTTTTATTAACGTTCTTTACTTCCAATAATGCCATGTTTTTCCCCTTTTTATTGAATCAACTATTTTTGCCAAGATAGTTTTGGTTTAAATACGAAGATGAATGTGATTACGCTCAAAACTACTGGTAATACGAATGAGCTTGCTGTCAGTGGACTCTCATTTAGTGGCAAGAACAGTGTTGAGATAAACACAAATATAACCACTGGCCACCGCAAAGCCGGTACACGTACTGCGTCGTGTTCACTTTCTATCCCGATAATGCCCACAATATAGTAGCTAGCACCCAGTAAGAGCAGTGCTACGATAAATGTAACTAACGTTGTAAACTCAGCGTTTTGAACTAGTTCTTTCATCCCAAAGTCAATAGATATTGTGTTCACACCCACAGATAGTGATGAGCAAACAACTAATGCAAAAAAACTACCTACGATTTTTTGCCATATTGGTCCAACAATTGTACTAACCAACACCACCACACTAGCCACGTAAAATAATTCCACACCGTCGTTTAAATTGTTACTCGCCACTTTGTGCAAATTATCAGAGCGTATTGTAATGGACATAAATAAGTCAATAGCAGCACCCAATATAATTGGCGCAATAATCATCCACACCACCTTACTGATGAAGAACTGCCTTCTAGAGGCACTTTGCGTACTCAACCAGGTATTCAAGTGTCTTGTTTGATCTGCGTACGTAGCGGCGCCTGCTGCTATGAGCATTATACCCATAAGTACGCCTCCCAACTCGCTGTCACTTCCTATGTTTGTTATTGCTCTCCCATAATATGTATTCACGCCCCCAATAAAACAAGTCACTAGAACACCAAGGATCGCTATTAATATAATTTGATTAGATTTAATCCTGCCATATAGCCGTAGTGCTTGTTTCATTGTTCACCCCCTAATTCTTGCTGCCAAGCATATACTTCGTTGGCAAAGCTCGCGCGGAATATGTCTTCACTGCTAATGGGTAGTTCTTCTATGAACTTGAAATCCGATCCAGCTAACCTAATACCAATATCTTCATCAAAATTATCAAACACAATGGTTACAATATGACCGACCTGAGCAATGATCGTCCCATTGTTCCTTAGAAATTCTGGCATCACATCCCCATCGTAAGCCAGTTGATACTTTTTAATGTTTTTATTATTTTCAATCGCAAATGCGCGATCAATTGTACCATCTTTTAGCAATAGAATACGATCAACTAAAGTATCAAGTTCAACCAAATTATGTGACGCAATGAGAACAGTCGTATTATTTTTTGTAACACGGTCAATAATTAACTGTTTTACCTGATCTCGAACTAATACGTCTAATCCATCAAGCGGTTCATCTAATAAAACATATTGGGCACGGCTAGCGAAGCTGACAATAATCGTGAACAACGCTTTCATCCCTTTTGAGTAATTTTGAACACGTTTATTATTGTTTAGTCCAAATTGATTCAAACGTTCATCGTACCATTCTGAATCAAAATTCACATAAGCGACAGATAAAATTGATTTAATCCGCTTTGGTGTGTAATATGCTAGCCAATTGTCTGGCATATCAATATAAAATAATTGGTCGTGAACTGCAATTGTTTTCATATAATCTTTATTATCTAGACCAATACGACCAAAATCAGCTTGCATCTCCCCAGATATTGTTCTAAATAAAGTTGTTTTCCCCGCACCATTACGCCCAACTAGACCAACAACTTCTCCCTCTTTGAGTTCAAAGCTTGCATTATTTAGAATGGCATGATGGTGTATCTTTTTAGAAATATTTTCTAAAATTAAACTCATGATATTTCTCCATATAATTCTTCAATCCAACTATGTAGCTGCTTGGCATCAATAGATGCACGTTTGGCCTCAATAACAATTTCGGTCATTTTTAAACGTAATTGTGCTAATAATTTATCATCTACAATACCCTCGTTTTCGCGAACAAAAGTACCTTTACCAGTCACCGTTTCAATCACATTTTGCGTTTCAAGAGCCTTATAAGCCTTTGCCACTGTATTTGGATTTAATCCCTCAATTAAAGCCATTTCTCGGACTGATGGTAATTTATCACCAATATGCAATACACCAGACGCAATTTGCGCTTTAATACGCCACATTAACTGCTCATATAATGGTTGACTGCGTTGAATTTGCGCCATCTGTGCACTTCCTTATTAAATTTTGATAGGTTTTTATAAATTGTCCTATCAATAACTGTTCCTTTGTGTGTTTCATTGTTCCCCATGATATCTGTACTACGTGTACTATAATACACAGTACACTTTGTCTTGTCAATCATTTTTATTTATAAAGCATTCAAAATAGTTGTGTTTTTTAGTTTACAGTTGTAGACTAAAAGTATGAATAAATTACTAACAACAAGTGAATGGGAAATAATGCGTGTGATATGGACGTTAGGTGAAGCTACCACCAATCAAATCATTCATATTATGCACAACCAGAAAGATTGGCAGCCATCAACGGTTAAAACGCTGATCAACCGAATACTAAAAAAAGGATTGTTACGTACAGATGGTGCTACACGCAATCGATTATACACACCAACTGTAGGTGAACATGAAACGATGACCCAAACACTACGTGCCACAATCGACGATATGTGTGCCATGTGTATAGGCCACACATTAGTGGATGTACTTGCTGACATGACCTTATCTCAATCAGACATTGTCAAACTACAAGCGTTACTAGCACAAAAAGTGAAAAATGCCCCGGAAAGCATTGCTTGTAACTGTCTACCCGAAAACTGTGAGGATTGTAAATGACTATGAACCATGATCACATGAATATGACAAATAAAAATACATCACATGAGCACCATGACATGTCAAGCATGAACCACGATCATATGGACATGTCCAGTCATGAACACACTTCTCATGCCGGCATGGACAGTATGGATATGTCAGACATGAAACGCCGTTTTTGGTGGGCTTTTTTCTTAATGCTTCCAATCATCATTATCACACCCTTCATGGGTATCCATTTGCCATTTACTTTTACTTTTCCTGGCAGTTCTTGGGTATCTGCGCTATTATCTACCCTCCTCTACTTCATTGGTTCCAAACCTTTTTGGGATGGTGCGCGCGCTGAATTTCGTACTAAAAAGCCCGCTATGGTGAGCTTAATTACCGTCGGACTGAATGTTACTTTTTGGTATTCTATTTACGCGGTTCTATCGACGCAACTATTTCATGTTCACGTTATGGATTTCTTTTGGGAATTTGCAACACTAAATGTTATTATGCTTCTAGGTCACCGAATTGAGATGTCTGTGACCATGCAAGCCGGAGATGCGACGGCTAAGTTACGCGAATTAATGCCAAACATTGCTCATGTCAAACATAATGATATGTTGATGGATATGCCTATTGACACACTAAAATCAAACATGATTGTTCGTGTGTTGGCTGGTGAATCTTTCCCTGCTGATGGTACTGTAGTTGAAGGTGTAAGCCAGGTTGATGAATCTTTAATGACTGGTGAAAGTCGACTAGTCGAAAAGAAAATAGGTTCTCAAGTGGTTGGTGGTACCATTAATGGTAATGGTACGCTCGATGTCAAATTAACGACTGTTGGGGATGATTCATTTATTGGCCAGCTAAAAGAAACCTTACTATCTTCTCAAGATAAGAAATCACGCGCTGAAACACTAGCAGACAAAGTCGCAGCATGGTTGTTTTGGGTGGCTCTATTATTTGCTATTGGTTCTCTACTTATTTGGACGCCACTACGCGGACTAGGTTTTGCAGTTAATATTGCCGCAACTGTGTTAGTCATTGCCTGCCCCCATGCTTTGGGTCTAGCAGTACCTTTGGTCATCAATCGAACAAAGGCGATTGCAGCACAAGAAGGCATATTAATCAAAAATCGTAAAGCACTAGTGGCAGCAAATCATTTAAAGTTTGCTTTGATGGATAAAACTGGTACATTAACAACTGGAAAATTTACTGTACAGCACTTTAGTGTCTATGACTTTGATCAAAGTAAAGCACTAGGAATTATGAGCGCATTAGACCAGCAATCTACCCACCCACTTGCGCAATCCATTGTTAACTACGCAAAAGAACAACACGCGCCAAAAATACAAGCATCACACGTAGAAAACATTGCCGGTTATGGTGTACGTGGTAAAATAGATGATCAATTATATACACTTGCTTCGGCAAAATATCTCAAACAAAATCATATTACTTTTACGCCACTACAAACGGAAGGCTCAATCTCTTACTTATTGGAAGAGGGACGCGTTATAGCTGCAATAGCACAGGGGGACCATCTCAAAGAATCAGCTCCTGCCTTTATTCGCACCTTATTGAACCAAGGGATCACACCTGTTATGATTACAGGTGACAACGAATTGGCTGCTAAACAGATTGCTGACGAGTTAAAAATAACAGATATCCATTCACAAGTATCCCCTCAAGACAAAATCAATCTGGTTTCAGAGTATCAACAACATGGTACGACAATGATGATTGGTGATGGTATTAATGATGCCCCAGCCTTAGCTCAAGCTAATTTAAGTATTGCCATAGGTGTTGGAACGGAAGTAGCACATGCTTCCGCTGATGCTATATTAATAGCTGATCAGTTATCAAAAATTATTGACTTTATTAATCTAGCTAAGCGTAGCAATACTAAACAAGTGCAAAACCTATGGTGGGGAGCTAGTTACAACATTATTGCTATTCCTTTAGCTGCCGGTGTGTTGGCATTTGCTGGTATAATGCTAAACCCAATGATTGCCGCATTAATTATGTCACTGTCCACAATCATTGTTGCAATTAATGCATTATTATTAAAGCATTAGTTATACCTTTCCTTAATATTTAACAACCAGTTAATCTAAGAGTGTATAATGGTAGATATTGGTAATTTTACATACATATAAGGAGAAATTTCATGCGTAAGTATATCGCAGAATTCCTTGGAACATTTATGCTAGTGTTCTTTGGAACTGGTAGCGTTGTTTATTCAGCTGCTACAACACAATCGGCCATCACTGTCGGTTTGGCATTCGGTCTTTCATTAGCCGTTGCCATCTATGCCTTTGGTCATATCTCAGGTGGACACTTTAACCCTGCCGTTTCATTGGCAATGGCTATTCAAAAGCGTTTACCATGGGTGACATTTATTGGCTATGTGATTGCACAATTACTTGGTGCTATTGTTGCTTCTGCTGCTGTCTATGGCGGTGTAACAGCTTACCTGAAATCATCAACTGTAACTACTGCTTTGTCTGGTCAATCAATGACCGTAAAACAATTCGTATCCTTAGCTGGTCTTGGACAAACAAACTTCTCTGATGGTTCAGGTTGGTATGCATTTGCATTTGAACTTGTATTAACATTCTTGTTCGTTTTGGTAATCGCAATTGTTACTAAGTTGAATAACGTACCAGCACCATTTATTATCGGTATCTGGTTGGCCGTATTAATTGTTGTTGTATTACCAATTACTGGTGGTGCATTCAACCCAGCACGTGCATTAGCCCCAGCAATTTTTGTTCAAGGTAAAGCACTTACTCATGTATGGGTTTACCTAGTTGCTGACTTACTTGGTGGTGCATTGGCAGCATTTGCCGCTAACTTCCTTGATAAAAAGGAAGAAGTTGCAAGCACACCAAAAGAAGTTAAAGAAACTAAAAAAGCATAATTTCATCTTAGTCAAATAATGATGTCAGATAAAAAGACGAACACTCATTCAAGTGTTCGTCTTTTTGTGTTGCTTATCGTAGCTGTCTTGGAAAATCGCTTGGGAGTGGTCCTGTAATCATTCTTACTCCCTCATCAAACGGCAATGGTATTTTTATGGTTGCTGAATGTAGCAGCATACGGCCATTGTATACTCCACCGTATAGTTCATCCCCAACAATAGGGTGTCCTATACTAGCTAAGTGCACGCGTATCTGATGCATGCGCCCCGTACTTAATTGCACCCGTAGTAATGAACTGCAAAACACCGTATGCATTCGCCACCAATGTGTCATCGCCACTTGGGCTTCTTTCCCGTCAACGGCACGTTTTCGATCATCTCGAGCGTCGATTCCTATCGGTTTTGCGATTGTACCATGATTATCTTGCACGACGCCACTAACCCACGTTACATAAGTTCGTACAATCCGTTTATCTGCTAACATTCTATCTAGAATTGGTACCACGACGGGGTTCTTTGCTACAATTACTAAACCTGAAGTTGCTCGATCTATCCTGTGAACCATATAAGGCTGATCACTGACCTTTCGCTGAATAAACTCACCTGCTAAATAGTTCAACAAAGTATCAGTTTCCGTTGGCGAATGCGGATGCATTTTCATTCCTGCAGGTTTATCAATAACAACCAAGTCTTTATTTTCAAAAATGATATTTACCGACTTCTGATGGTTGGGTAGATAATTTGATTCACTAGTACGAAAGTCATCTGCATCGAAATTAAGCTGCAACTGATCCCCTGTTCGTAATTCATAGTTGGTAGGTACAATAATATTGTTCACACTAAAATGCTTTTTAATTCGCAAAGCGCCGCGAATTCTTTGTGGCACGTACCATTTTATCAATAGTTCCTTAACAGTTTGGCCAGAATTCTGGGATGTTATTATAAAATTATACTGCCACTTTTTCATATATCTAATTCTCTATTTTCATTCAGTTGCCCAACACAGAAATGTGAGTATACATAATAAAAAATGACTGTCTGTTTGACAATCATTTTTTACTATCGACAACGCGATACTTGGCTTTACCATCCTCTAAAAATACGTATAGCAATTGTGTCTCGTCGTCATCAAAGTAACCCATATTTACTGCCACAGTACCTTGAAAGTCTTCTAGGCCCTGAAATGCTTGTTTCATAATATGCTTTGTAATCATTGCACTGTCAATGTGTTCATTAGCATGAATCACTGCTGTACGCAAGGTATCGCCATCATCAATGTGTTGCTTAATAATGCTAACCTTTAAGAATGCACGAAAGCCATATAAGCGGGATTCTTGATCGTCATTACGATCCAGTGCCTTAACGTAACCTTGTTTTTCCCAATAACGCAGTTGTCGGGTAGACACGCCTGTCATCCGCGCAAGATCACCAATGCCGAATTGTAACTTATCGAATGCTGTTTTTTTATGAATGGGGCTGCGATTGTCCATGAATTAGACCTCTAAGTTAATATTATATAGTTGTCAAGTTACTTGTCAACAAATATCTATATAATAATTAAAATAAAGCTTCCCATTGTTTCAAAATGGGTTCAATTTGAAAATCACGAACACGATTTAAGGACTTTTCTGCTAAATCAAGTTGCTGCTGACGACTGTTGATTAGCCGTTGAATCGCTATAGCTGCCCCATCAATGTCACCGTTCTCTATCAAAACCCCAAATTCACCCTCATTTAATACTTCTGCGGACCCTGTCTGTCTCATAGCGATAATTGGCAAACCAAAACTCATTGCCTCAACTAGGACAAGCGGTAATCCTTCCCAGCGTGATGTTTGCAGAAATAAACTTGAGTTACGATAATGGTCACGCAATTCATTATCTTTCAATGGACCACGATATATTATTTTTTCATGCGCCCCGTACTCATTGATTAATTGCTCAAAGGTTTCCATATCCTCCTGCATCCCACCCCCGGCAATTGCTAATTGCCAATCATCCGGTAATTTAGTGGCCAATTGTACAGCAAAATCAATTCCTTTGTGTTGAATAGCGATGCGTGCCGTAAACGATATAATGTGTTTCTCCAATTTAGAAGGGCCTTTAGGTGCAATTGTCAAAGGGTTCCAAATTTTAACCGTACGTTCATTGTATTTTTTAAAGCCACCTAAATCAAAATCAGTTAGTACCACTACCGCATCTAAAACACGTAAGCCAGCTATAAATTCCTCGCGCATCATTGCATAGTATTGATCTCTATAAGTCGTAATGTTGTTATGCATCCACCCAAGCAGTTTTGTATGTGGCAACTTTGGTTTCAAAACAGCTGCAAAACTGGATAGTAGTCCACCTGCTAAAATAACCACATCATAGCGCTGTGCTAAAAGTGAGAAATTTTCAATAGCTTGGGCGTATCTTTTAAATGGATGCGCTTCACTTGTTAGACGTAGCGCGGGTGAAGCAACAACTAAAGGTGCTGACAATCCATAAAACGGTGGTAAATCAGAAAAACTATAATAGGTAACTTCATGGCTTGCTGCCAATGCATTACCGACGACAGTTGTTGCTCGCTTCATTCCCCCGAGTTCAATATTTTCGAGCGCAATTAAAATTTTTGCCATATATTACTCCAAATTTATATTCCCGTCATCACGACAGGTTGATTTCTAAAAAATTATTCGTCGTTACTCCAATCATCCGCATTTCGTGGCAATAATCTGGTTGTATCTGTCGTTTCATCATCAACTTCCGGTGCATCAGTAATATAATCACTCAATGTCGACTTATTACCATTTTGAGCAAACAAACTTGTTGATTTTGTTCCCAATTTTTTATTTTGTTTCTTCAGTCGTTTAATGGTTGCTTCTTTACTGTAGTCAAAACTATTGGCCTTGACGGTCTTGAAGCCTTCAGGTGTATAGAATTTAAGTAAGTTTTTTTGATTTAAGTTATCTGACATGGATAACTTTTTATTCACATATGCTTGAATTTTATCAACCTTGGCCTGCAATGCCTTACCTGGAGTTGTAATCTCTTGCCCTGTCTTAGTATTCCATATTCTTCCCGATAGACTGGCATATTCTGGCGTTATCCAGTCTTTATTTCGAAATACGACAATTTGCTTATGATTTTTACTCAATAAATCCTGCCCGAATTGAATGTAACGTTTCGTACTAATGCCCAATAAATGTTCTATCGTTGGGGCCACATCAATTTCACCACCATAAGTATGGTCAACATAACCGTTTTTCATTCCCGGAATATGAACAATAAATGGTACGCGCTGAAGGTTTGCATTATCTAGATCAGTCCAGTCGTCAGAGTCTTTTCCTAATAGTGAAGCTAAATAAGAGGCATCTGTGTTCGAAATACCATAGTGATCACCGTACAAAACAACAGCTGTATTTTTATATAAGCCCGATTTTTTCAGATAAGCAAAAAATTCTTTCACAGATTGATCAAGATAATGATTAGTAATGAAATAATTATCAACTAATTTTGATCCAGTATTGCTCGTTTGGAAATTAGGGTCTTGATCTTGTTTATCTAGAGTAAACGGTGTGTGATTAGTTACTGTTAAATATTTAGCATAGAATGGTTGTTGTAGCCGTTCCAAATAAGGGACTGAATTATGAAATAACAACTTATCCTTCAGACCCCAAGAAGTTGCTTTTTTTCCAGTAATATCGAAATAATCACCTGAAACCCAATTTTGATAACCCATTCGTTTATAAACTGTACTACGATTCCAGAATGAACCCATATTACCATGAAATACTGCACTGGAATAGCCGGCCCGTTGATTCAAAATTGCTGGCATCGCTTGGAAAGTCTGATCATCACCCAATTTAGTAAATAAAGACCCCTGGGGCAAACCAAATGTAGACGTTTCTAACATATTTTCTGCATCTGACGTTTTTCCCTGCCCAACTTGATTGAAAAAATTATCAAAAGCAATGGTTGACTTACTGTGGTAAAGACTATTCAAAAATGGTGTGACTTCCTGCCCGTTTATTTTTCGATCAATCGACATTTGTTGAAAGCTTTCCAGATGAATGACGATTACATTCTTTCCCTTAGCTTTTCCGTAAAATTTAGGATTAATCGCAGCATAGTTTTTCTTAATGTAGTTTTGCACAGCTGTCAATTCTGATGGCGTAGCCGTTTTTCGGATTTGACTAGTTTGATATGTATTGATGGCATCATAAATTGTAAACGGTCCTATACCAAGGTATTTAACCATGTACTCTCGATCGAACTGCCGAACCAGTAATTGTGGGCGATTCAAGTCAGCCAACAATAGATTGGCCATAAAAATAAATACACCGATGGTTAAAATTTTAAATGGTTGTAACCGCATCATTGGACGACTATCAAAATGAATCTTTCGCGCTAAGAATAAGCCAATCAGGATGATAATATCAATCCAGAAAAATACATCATGAATCCCAAACGCAATTGCTCCAGCTGCTTTTCCACCCTGATTAACCGAACTATATCCCAACATTGTATTAACTGACATAAAATCAGAAAACTCACGAAAATAAATCACATTTAAATATAGTAGGCCCGTCATTGCGGCATCAAGTAAAATCAATGCACCATAGTATAATTGCTTGGGCTTAATAAATAACGCAATACTAAAGATAATTATCGTAAACCCGATTGGATTGACTAGCATCAAGAATATCTGCAAAGGGTCGGAGACATGTAACCAATAAAAATCAGCACCATATGCCAAAATTGTTTTTAACGTAAATAATACAACCGTCCACGTAAAAAAACCTGTACGAGTATTCAGCTGTTTAATCCAATTTTTTGGCGCCAAAGTTTCATGCCAAATATTTTTTAAATATTTTTTCATAACTATCATTATACCAACTTTGCAGGGTTTAGGTTTATAATTTCTGCTGAACCAGCGTCTCACTGTTATCCCCATTGCTTTTCTTGCACTTAACTTGCTATAATAATGCTATGAAAATACAGATTAAACATGAACAAGGCCTCGGACCTATCCACGAGGATGCCCTAGCAATACGTAAAGCAGTTTTTATTGTTGAGCAAGGGGTTGACATTAAAGATGAATTGAATGATCAAGCTGCTGAAGAGAATGCTATCCATATCGTTATTTATGTTGATAACAAACTTGCAGCCACTGCTCGTGTATTAGCAGAATCAGATGATACTTGGCACATACAACGTGTCGCTACATTATTTCCTCTTCGTGGACAGGGGTTAGGTAGAAAACTTATGGAATACATTGAAACCCTAGCACCATCTTATGGTATTCAAAATCTTGTCCTTGGTGCTCAAGTTCAGGCCCGGGGATTTTATGAATCACTCGGCTTTGCAGCGATTGGAGCGACTTTCTTTGAAGCTGGAATACAACATATACATATGAAAAAAGAGCTATAATCAATTATTAGCTCTTTTTTTATGCGATAGTATTATTATATATGATCATAAGCTATTTCTATTTTTATTTTGTAGGGCTGCACGTCATCAACTAACTCACTCCGTGTCGCTAAATGACTTGGCCCTCCTATAAGAACTACTGAGGCTATTGCCAAGCGATAATTAGTCAATGCTTGAGCCGTAGGTGTTAGACCAACCATAGAAACATTACCCAATTCTCGAGCTTGTAATTGGTTAATGCCGCCGAATATTTGTAGCGTACCATTATTTTCACGCATTGCAAAATAAGGTAACAAAGTCCCAGGATGGTTGGCGTAAATTACTCCTTGTTGCGCAATAATTTGTCGTTGTGCTTGTTCACCAAGATGCCCGTAATCATTTGCTATTAGATCAAGTTGTCGCATCTCTAATGCAAGCGTGTCTAGATTGGCTTGTTGCTGCGCGTCACTTACCACTGTGCCTGACATAACATTCTGTCGACTGTATAGTCCATTAGCCGGCATGATAACCGTCTCCGATTCACGTTCACTCTTTTCCTCATGAGGTCCCCCTAATAATTTCTCAATCCTAGGTGAAACATCCCACTTACTCGTATGCTTCGTAAAATAATATATTATATTCAAAATGACGAAGTAAAGTAATAGTAAGAATACTGCAGCAATTAATGCACCACGCAACCAACGACCATTCACAAAAAAACGATAGGCTAAATAAAGTAGATACCAAACACCCCCGGCCCCAACAACAGTATATATGCGACCCTTGGTTTTTGAATTTGTCGTAAAATATCCGAGATAATGATTAATTAAATCAAGAACTGTCAGCATTATTGGGTATCCTCCGAACTACTTGTTGTACGTGTTGCATTTGATGAACTTGATGTTGCATTATTATCACTTGACGATGTTGCTGAAGATGATGTACCAGATGATGATGTAGCAGCACTTGAGGTTGTCGTATCTGCAGCCGAAGTTGTAGCAGCCGATGACGTATCCTCAGCTGATGTATCATCCCATGTTGAACTTGACTCGTCATCGCTGCTCGACGTTGAGGTACTACTTGATTTATCATCACTACTAGTCGATTTACTTGTTGTGCTACTTGTTATCATCGAAGTGCTCATGGCACTACTAGCACTTGATGATACTTTCCCACCTTCACTTGTACCAGTTGCAACGTTTACTGCTAAATTTGCAGCACTTATAGCAACAATTAAGGAAACAATAGCTGATGGTGTTAAAAACGGTGGTGTTCGATATTTTTTAGGCATAATTTATTCCCCTATTATTCTATTTTACCCTTTCTATATCAAATTAGGATAAAGATTTAACCTATAACCAACGAAAACCCGCAATTACTTGCGGGCGAACTATATTTATAAAATATTTTAGGAGATTTTATTTTAGAGAGATTGAGATGGGAGAGAAGTCCGTTGATTCGTTGTTTGATATCAACCAATGTTGATGGGTATAATATAGACATTCAATATTAAATGGAGATTAAACATGTCAAAATATAAAGCTTACTTCATCGACCTAGATGGCACAATATATCAAGGTAACAAAAAGATGCCTTCTGGAAAACGTTTCATTGATCGACTAAAGGCAGCTAATATTCCTTACCTATTTGTAACCAATAATTCAACCAAAAACCCAGAAGACGTGGCTGATAACTTAACCAAAAACCATGATATTGAAACATCGGCCGACCAAGTTTATACTAGCTCAATGGCAACAGCCGATTTTCTTAAAACGATTGCTTCACCTGACAAAAAAAGAGTATATATAATAGGCGAATCTGGTCTACGGGATGCATTAATAAATGCTGATTTTACAATAACTAGTGACGAAAATGCTGATTTTGTTGTTGCCGGACTAGATCGAGCATTCAACTATGAAAAGCTCACTACCGCTACATTAGCAATCCAACAAGGTGCACAGTTTATTGCAACAAATCGTGATACTAATTTACCCAATGAACGTGGCATGTTACCTGGAGCTGGTTCATTAATTTCTGCCATCCAAACTGCAACACAGGTTGAGCCAACTGTGATAGCTAAACCAGAAATACCCATTATGGATGGTGCGTTAAACAAGCTTCATATTAATCAACAAGATGTTGTTATGGTTGGCGATAATTACAATACTGACATTCTTGCCGGCATTAATTCACAAATTAACACATTACTCGTATATTCAGGCGTTTCTACACCTAAGCAAATTTCTCAGATGGTTCAAAAGCCAACCCATGAAGTTGAAACTTTAGACAATTGGACAATTTAAAAAATAAAAGCGGTATGTTTCACGTGAAACATACCGCTTTTATTTTTAAGCTAATTCCTCGCTAGGAATGGTTGCTACATTTTTTTTGATGCGATCTGGATGATAAAATACCAGATAAAGTATTGCTGAAATCACGGGAATAACAGCTGAAACCAAGTACAGTTCACGGAATGTCAACACGGCGTGTAAAGCACCAAGAGCGTATGGTCCGACACCTAACCCCAAGTCCAAGCCGATGAAGTATGTTGATAAAGCAATACCAACACGATGACTCGAAACTAACTTTAAGGAAACCGCTTGACCATTTGACATGAATGTTCCATATCCTAAACCAATGAATGCGCCGGACAATAACAAAGTAAATCCATTATGAGTCAATGCCAAAACAACTAAACCAAGAGCTAAGAAAAAGTAGCTCGGATACATAACGTAATTTTCACCAAAGCGATCAAAAATACGTCCTGACATTGGCCTTGTCAATGTTACAATACCGGCATAGACTACGAAAAAGAATGAACTAATTGAAACCAAGTTCAAAGTTTCCGCATATGAAGCCAAAAATGATAGTACTGACGAATAAGACAAGCCCATCAAAAATCCTACACCAGCAATTAATAATACTTTAAATTCAATGAAACTAGAAACCTTCCAAGACTTCAATTCGGATAAATGTTCTGGTGAAAGCGTCACATTGTTAATTTTAATTGCAAACAATGCAACCATTGAAATTCCAATTAAGATAACCGATAATATCACGATAAATCGAAAACTAGTTGCATTCAATAACAATAAACCAATGAAGGGGCCAATAGCCGCAGCTAAGCTTGTACTCAACCCATAATAATTTATACCCTCTCCTTTGCGTTTCTCAGGAATAAATTCGGTCACAATAGCATTTAGGGCTGTTGAAGTCATTCCGTACGCAAAACCATTAAAGAGACGTACCGCATCTAATATAGCGACTGTTGGTACAAATAAGTAAGCAATCGTTGTAATTAAATATAGAATAGCGCCCCATCGAACAATCTTTTTCCGTCCGATTAGTTCTAACTCTTTTCCAACTATTAGCCGAGCTATTAACGTTCCTATGATATAAATCCCAGAGGCCAATCCCGCTTGCCCAAACGAAGCATGTAGTTGATTGTGTGCAACAACAGCAATTATAACCATCATCAGATAATACACTAAGTACACGATAAAGTTAATAATAGTAATTGTTAAAAAGCCTTTATTAAATAATTTTTCTTCCATTTTCCCAATCTCAAATTCTATTTAGCAACTCTAACAATAGCAAAGTAGCTATGTAGGTGCAAACTTGAAATCAGATTTTAAAACATGCATATCGCGTTCCTTCAATCATTTTAACACTGCGCGCGTTTGCATGAAAATAATGTAAGCGTTAAGCCGTTGATATTAGATTACCACGATTTCACAAAGGTTGCAAAATTTTTTTAATTCACTTATATACTTGTCAAATAAGTTGACAAATAAGCTTTTAATATTATTAAATTGCTTGTTTCCTCTTGTGAAATTTATTTTCTTTCAGTAATTTACAGTAATTATTTCTTAGTTTTTTCTATATGAAGAAAACAATACAAAGGTTTTACACAACAAAAAAGAGAGGTAATCCTCTCCTACTTCTTAATGGGCCATCCAGGACTCGAACCTGGGACCTCTGCGTTATCAACACAGCGCTCTAACCAACTGAGCTAATGGCCCGTATTCCCCTTGCCTACTCTTACATA